>OESB01000388.1_pt1 | contig 8383 bp, 7 predicted proteins | sample 1540131 | NCBI WGS metagenome assembly OESB01 (sample SAMEA3891888, study PRJEB23780) | metagenome | biome: terrestrial biome; feature: animal house; material: Caecal content | place: Italy | collected 2015-05-05 | reverse complement strand
GATAACGATGATTTCGCTCACTGTATTCCCTCCCAATGGCAAAAGGAGAGGGCCGTGTGGACGGCCCCCTCCTTTTGCTGTACTCATGACTCTGCTTCCGCAACTGCCTTTAGTCGTCGGAAACTCTCCTCGCTGATGACGTGCTCAATGCGGCAGGCGTCTGCCTCTGCTGTTCTTGGATCCACACCGGCGGCAATCAGGCGCTCCGTGAAAAAGCGGTGCTTTTCATAGATCTGCTCTGCCACTTCCCGGCCAATGTCAGTCAAATGTAAGAAAAAGCCGTCATCCATGGTGAGGAATCCGCCGTCCTTCAAAGTGGCCACTGCATGGCTCACGCTGGGCTTGGAAACATCCATGTGCCGGGCCACATCTACGGAGCGTACCATGCCCCTTTCCTTTTGGAGTACCAGCACGGCCTCCAAGTAATCCTCGCCGGAAGCGTACAGTTTTTTATCAGGAGGCATTGCACACACCAGTTCCTTGCTCGTGGGAGAAGAAAGCCCGCAAGAGCCTCACAGCATCCCCGTCCATCGGCCGATGCCACAGCACCTTGCTCCCCTGAATGAACAACAGGTAGGTGCAGCATTTATAAATGAGTTCCGGGTCATGCGTGATCAGAAACAGGCTCTTTCCCATCTCTTTCAGACGGTTTAAGTTGTCCGATACCTCCAGCATATGCCGGTAATCCAATCCGCTGGTAGGCTCGTCAAATATCAGGATCTTTTTGTCCGATGCTATTGCACTGCCAATCGCCACTCTCTGCTTTTCACCGCCGGACAGGGACATGGGGTGCAACTTTACTTTGTCCAACAGGTCAAGGCTGTTCAGTATCTCCTTGGCACGGGCCGTGTCAGTTTTCTCGTCTTCGCCGTCCATACTGAGCAGCAACTCATCCAGCACATCTTCCGTGAATAGCTGGTGGTTTACATCCTGCATGACCATATAGGAGATATGCCTGCGTTGCTTTGCGTCATAGGAGGTCCCATCTATTTCAAGCACACCTTTCGCTTTTTTATCCAGGCCGCACAGACACCGGGCGAAGGTGGATTTTCCTGCGCCGTTGTTTCCGATGATGCCGATGATCTCCCCTTGGGGCAGGGTCAGGTCTGGAATATCCACATTGAGGGGGCCGTGCTTTTCATAGGAGAACTGGAACCCCTTGATATGTAGCGTTGGAGTCTCCTGCTTGGGAATAGCCTCCGGGGACAGGTGGAATGGGTCCAGTGCCCGTAGCCCCATTCCCCGCAATTCATCGGGCGATAATCTTTGAAATTCCACACCAGCAAACTCCTGTATAATACTTCCGTGTTTCATGTAAAGAATCCGGTCTGCATAGGGGACAAGATAATAAAGCCGGTGTTCTGCGACGATCACCGTCTTTTTCTCGGACTGCCAGTGCCGGATCACGCCAATCAAATCTTCGATGGTGGCAATATCCAGGTTGGAGGATGGCTCGTCCAGCACAAAGATGTCCGGGTGGATTGCATCGGCAGAGGCGCAGGCGATTTTCTGTTTTTCTCCTCCGGACAGGGCAAACAAGCTCCGATTCAACAGTTTTTCCAGTTTGAGACTGTGGGTAGTCTCCTCCAGACGCTCCTGCATCTCCGGGACCGGCAGGGCCATGTTTTCACACCCGAAAACGATCTCGCTGGTGGTATCTACATTGTAGAATTGCGTCCTTGGATTTTGGAATACAGACCCTACCTGCTGTCCGATTTGATAAAGAGGGTAGTCTTTTAACTCTTTCCCATCTAAAAGGACTTGCCCGGTCAGCTTCCCGCTGTAATAATGCGGGATCAGGCCGTTGATCAGCCTGGTCAGCGTCGTCTTGCCGCAGCCGGACTCTCCACAGAGCAGGATGGTTTCGCCATCCCGGATTGTCAGGTTGATATGGCTCAGGTTGTTCTCGACTTCCCCGCTCTCATAGGTAAAGGAAACATCTTTTAATTCGATCACAGTATCACCTCCTTACCACGGACTGAAAAAGTATGTGGAGAGCAGTGCGGCTCCGGCAATCAGCACCGCCAGCAGATCCCAGCCAGTAAAACCGACCTTTGTGATATTGGTGCGCCGGACCGGGTTATCCAGGCCGCGGGTCAGAGCCGCCGCGGAGAGATCATCCCCGATTTTGACCACCGAGATCATCAGGGGAATAAAACGGTATTCAATCAGGGCCGCAGGGTTTTGCCAGAATTTCTTTGTCCCGAATTGGACCTCCCGCATCCGCATGGCGTCCTTGATGGCGGCCGACTCCTCCTGCATGGTAGGAATAAAGCGAAACAGGACAGAGAGCGGAATGGTGATCTGCCGCCCAATGTGCATCCGGCCCAGCGCAGTAATGCACTCGCTGGCCGTGGTGGATTTGATGATGTAGGCCCCCATTACAAAAGCCGGAAATAGCCGCAGGACCAGCCCCACCAGCAGGACTACCAGCATATTGACGATCATGGGAAACTGGACCGAGTTCTGAATGGCCTGCACGAACAACCCTGCTGCAAACAGGCAAAAGAACACAGTTGCCGTCTTATATTGTCGGTTTGTCAACAGCAGGATAAAAGGAATCATCGCCACCGCAATCATAAAGGCGGTATGACTGTATAGAAACTCCGCAGTGGCAACGACGGCCATTAGCAACAGTTTCGTCCGTGGGTCCAACCGAAAACCTGTTCTATTTTCAACAACTGCTTGTAATTGCTCCATTACACAATGCCCGCTCTCTCAAAGTGCTTTTTCAGCATTTTATGGCCCAGCAGTGCGCCCAGGATGCCGCCCACAAACAGCAGAACAAAACCTACATAGAGCATCCAGGAGGGCATTAGGCTCTGAAGGGTATTTGCATACTGATCTCCCATGGAAGTGTGAATGTTTTCCCAGTATGCCTCACCAGCGAACCAGAGATTGGCTGGGCAACCCATGATGCCGAGGCAAAAGCAGGCATAACTCAGAACCGTGATCTTGAACTTCTGGTAACCTCCGATTTTGAGAACAATATCGCTTAGGATGCCGCCGAGTACCCAGCCAATCAGGCCGATCCAGCCGTAGCCAATTAGATAAAAGAAAATGCCGCCGATGATGCCGGTGATAGTCAGCATACCAACCTTCTTGATTTTAGTGTAGTAGAGCATCATGGGAATGCCACAGACGATAGGCCAAATCAAGAACAGAAACGGGTATACCACCGGCAAAGCAGTGAGTAGTCCGACAACAAAGAAAATAACAAGGGTCATAGCGGTGTAAATGCCGACATTGATCAAATCTTTACCTGTAAGTTTTTTCGTGTTCTCCATTTTTAATATGTCCTTTCTGAAAAAGAATAAATGTTGTAATGCCCCGTGCAAAGGGAACTATGCAGTTTCACCTCCCCGCAGAGAGTTAGTAAATGCTAACTGATGTGCAAAAATTTTGGGGATCAAATCCCCAAAATTGTTTGCCATCCGGCGTTAAAAAATGAGACAAGCGTATGGGCATATTTCAGAGCTGCCTCTTTGGGAAAATTGTGCATAACTACTTCCGCCAGGGATGCAAAATACGCATGAAGCAAAATATGCCATTCCTCTTCTGCCAATTCACGGATCGGAACACCGCGGGATCTCAACTCTGCAAAGAACTTCAGTGTCACTTGAGTTTCCAGACGGACAACATCATCTAAGAAGGAGGAATACCGTGTCCCCTCCGCCCGCATGAGAAGCAGACGGAACACATCAAAATGCTCATAGATATATTCGATGATAACCTTCAGCGTTTCCTCCGACAGTTTCCAGATAGATTTTAAGTCATCTGTCTTTGCCAGCTCCATGTGCTCATTTACCGACGCATCATAAATGGCCTTGACCTCTTGAACAACAGGCTCCACCAGCGCACCGAACAGAGATTCCTTATCGTCAAAGTGGTTATAAAAAGCCCCATTGGTCACATGAGCGTCCTTGCAGATCTCCCGAATGCTTGCCCGCTCATAGCCGTATTCCAGAAAGTGCTTTTGGGCGCAGAGCAAAAGATTTTCGTGGGTCTGCTGAAAGTCTCTTGACATTCGCCATCCCTCCGTCCTATACTAAAATTACACTGTAATATTACATCGTAATTTAGATTTTAGCACAGGGTACTCAAAAATGCAATACCCTCCTTGTATTTTTTGTGGCCTGAAAGGAGTCTGGTTATGAAGTCAAAGGAGCCGGGAGCAATTCGGCAGTTATTCGCTTTCGTAGGAGAGAGCAACGGTAAAATGCGTCTCTCTATCTTTCTGGCCGTCTTGGGAGAACTATTCGGCATGGGCCCATTTTTAATGGTGGCTGTTCTTGCGGATGCACTGTACCGGGGAACCGCAACTCCCATGCTGGTACTGCCTCTCTGCGGAGGCGCCGCGGTTTGCCAGATCATAAAAATGCTGCTTACCTGGCAATCCTCCCTGATCTCCCACAAAATATCCTTTACCATACTGAAAAATATCCGAGAGGCCATTACGGATCGGATGGCAAAGGTTCCCATGGGTGTCATGTTAGAAACCCCTACCGGAACTTTCAAAAATCTGATCGTGGACAATGTGGCGAAGTTAGAGGACTCTATGGCCCATTTCATGCCGGAACTACCCTCCAACATCGCCGCTCCCCTATGCAGTATTCTCCTAATTTTTCTGCTGGACTGGCGTATGGGTCTGGCCGCACTTGTTACAATTCCGCTGGGCACCCTCTTTTTTGCCGCAATGATGCGGGGATATGGGCCCCGCATGGAGAACTACATGCGATCTGCCAACGAGATGAACAGCGCTTTGGTGGAGTATGTCAACGGCATTCAGGTCATCAAGGCGTTCAACCGATCCGCTTCCTCTTATGGAAAGTATGCTGATTCTGTCCGCTATTTCCACGACTCCACCATGGCATGGTGGAGTCAGTGCTGGCTTTGGAATGCGGCGGCCCGGGCTGTCTTACCCTCTACGCTTCTGGGTACCCTTCCAGTGGGAGCGTGGTTCTATATGGAGGGAAGTCTTTCTCTCCCTGTCTTTCTGGTGGCCTTGGTGGTACCTCTGGGGTTTATTGCGCCGTTAATGAAGGTCTCCGAGGCCATGGAGCAGGTCAGCATGATCAAGGGCAATCTGGAGCAGGTCACGGCCTTTTTGAAAACGCCGGAGCTTGTCCGCCCCACAGAGCCCGCAGATCTTGGGGAGCGGGCCTATCAATTTGATGATGTCCACTTTGCCTACAAAGAGGCCGAAGTCCTTCACGGTATCTCATTCCAGACGCAGCCCGGTACCATGACCGCTATCGTCGGCCCATCTGGCTCTGGCAAGTCCACGATTGCCAAGTTGATGGCCGGCTTTTGGGATGCGACCTCCGGAACAATCCGTTTTGGCGGGCAGGATATTCGCAATATTCCGTTTGGACAGCTCATGAGTGAGATCAGCTATGTTGCCCAGGATAATTTTCTCTTTGACAAATCCATTCGGGAAAACATCCGCATAGGGAATCCTGAAGCAAGCAACGAGCAGGTGGAAACTGTGGCCAAGGCCGCCAATTGTCATGACTTTATCATGCAGTTAGAGCAGGGCTACGATACCATGGCAGGCGACGCAGGGGACCGTCTCTCCGGCGGAGAGCGGCAGCGCATTACCATCGCACGGGCAATGCTCAAGCAGGCATCTGTCATTATTTTGGACGAGGCGACAGCTTACGCCGACCCCGAAAACGAGGCACTGATCCAACAAGCCATCAGCAAGCTGGTGGCGGGAAAGTCTCTGATTGTCGTAGCTCACCGGCTGAATACAATCCGCAATGCTGACCAGATATTAGTTGTTGCCAATGGCGAAATTGTGGGCCGAGGTACTCATGAAGAAATTTTGCAGGACTGCCCCCTTTACCGGAAGATGTGGCAGGACTACGCTGGCTCTACGAAAGGAGATACAGAAGATGTTTGAAATGATCCGCCGTATCTTTAAGATCGCAGGAAACAGCCGGGGAAAGATTGTGGCAGGCATTTTCTGCAACATTCTGAAATCATTCTTCAACGGGTTTATGATGTTCGGTGTGTTCTGGATTCTACTCCATCTTGATAGGTTGTCACCAGTTATCATCGGGCAGGCTTTTTGTGTAATCCTGGGTAGTGTACTTGGCCGCTTCTTTTTCCAGTGGATGTATGACCGCACCATGAGCGGATCCGGCTATGACATTTTCCGGGATTACCGTCTGGAGATCGGGGAACGGTTAAAGCAGGCGCCTATGGGGTATTTCTCAGAGCAAAACCTGGGTACCATACAAGCCATGCTCACCACTACGATTGCCGACCTGGAGGGGTACTCCATGCTGGCGATTGAGCAGATGACTAGCGGCGTGGCCATGACTATACTGACGTCCGTGATGATGTTCTTTTTCAGCCCGGTAATCGCGGGGTTGAGCCTTGCGGGACTGGTACTTGGGATGCTGGTCCTACGCTGGGTAAGACTTCGCGCCGCCCAATATGCCCCCATTTACCAAGAGGCTCAGGAGCATTTGGTCGGCAAGGTGATGGAATACATAAGAGGCATTTCAGTTCTGCGCTCTTTCTCCAAAGGCGATGAGGGACAGCGGGAAGTCCGCGCCGCGTTCCAGCAAAAATGGGATGCAGACTACGGTCAGGAAAAGGCCACGGCCGGCGTCCTCCGTTTCTATGGGCTGACGTTCAAGCTCATGAGTTGTGTACTGATCGCGGCGGCAGCACTGCTGTATCTGGCGGGGCAAATCAGCCTTCCCTATTGTTTGACTTTTCTGTTCTGCGCTTTCACGGTCTATTCCGATTTGGAAACGATGGGCAACAGCGCCTTTCTGAGCAAGCGGATCAATACGGAACTGGACCGGCTGGAGAAAGTCACCGATATTCCCAAAATGGATACCAGTGCGGAGAAACTGGCTGTGTCCCATTTTGATATTTCTCTGGAGCACATCTCATTTGGCTATGGGGATCGAAGGGTAATCCATGATATTTCACTGAAGATCCCGGAGCACACTACCTGTGCGATTGTAGGGCCCTCTGGCAGTGGCAAGACCACACTCTGTAATCTGATTGCCCGCTTTTGGGATGTGCAGGAGGGGGCAGTCCGGATTGGCGGAGAAAATGTGCAGGATTATACTGCGGACAGTGTACTGGAACACATCAGCATGGTCTTTCAAAATGTATATCTCTTTCACGACTCCGTGGAAAACAACATCCGGTTTGGTCGGCCGGAGGCCACCCATGAGCAGGTGGTTGAGGCCGCAAAACGGGCCTGCTGCCACGACTTCATTTTGTCCCTTCCGAATGGGTACGATACGATCATCGGGGAGGGAGGTTCCACCCTCTCTGGCGGAGAAAAGCAACGCATTTCCATTGCTAGGGCCATTTTGAAAGACGCCCCCATTGTTATTCTGGACGAAGCAACCTCCAGCGTGGACCCAGAGAATGAGCAGGCGCTCTTATCCGCAATTCAGGAACTGACAAAGGATAAAACTTTGATTTCGATTGCCCACCGTCTGAGTACCGTCCAACTCGCAGATCAAATTATTGTAATAGAGCAAGGACGGATTGTTCAACAAGGGAAACACGCTGAATTACTCCAAGAGGATGGGATATATCGAAAGTTTTTATCCCTACGCACAAAGGCTACTGGCTGGCATCTATAATTGATGAATCAACATATTTGGGTGTTCATCTTCCGCATATACCCAGCAAGAAACTGCTCCGTTTGGCAATGGCTTTCATATTGAATAGAGCGATACAGATTAAAATCCTGTATCGCTCTATATCACTTTGTCGATCCATCTATTTTATATCCATTTCTAACAACTGTTTTGATATAAAACGGGTGCCTGGGATCCTGCTCCAGTTTCTGTCTCAGCCGCCAGATGATATTCTCCACCGATGTAGTCCCATGCAGATACTCCTCTCCCCAAGCCGCTGCATAGAGCTGCGCCTTGGAGAATACCTGTCCGGGGGCGCTGGCCATGCAATAGAGCATGGCGTATTCCCCGTGGTTGAGTCGCACTTCCCTGCCAGCCATTAGTACCCGGCGGTACTCGTGATAGATCTCCAGTTCTCCGATGCGCAGCACGGCGGAGAACGGGGCGGTGACATGAATTATCTCCGCCCGCTTGTCCTTCAGCGCATCCACGATTGTCTGAAACAAACTGCCGTCTGGGTCTGCGACCCGGATAACGATGATTTCGCTCACTGTATTCCCTCCCAATGGCAAAAGGAGAGGGCCGCATGGACGGCCCCCTCCTTTTGGTATGCTTATGGCTTTGATTCCGCAGTTGCCTTGAGCCGCTGGAAGCTCTCCTCGCTGATGACGTGCTCAATCCGGCAGGCATCTGCCTCAGCGGTTTTCGGGTCCACTCCGGCAGCAATCAGGCGCTGGGTAAAAAAGCGGTGCTTTTCATAAACC
>OESB01000368.1_pt1 | contig 8681 bp, 6 predicted proteins | sample 1540131 | NCBI WGS metagenome assembly OESB01 (sample SAMEA3891888, study PRJEB23780) | metagenome | biome: terrestrial biome; feature: animal house; material: Caecal content | place: Italy | collected 2015-05-05 | reverse complement strand
GATGCACTCGAAGCAGCCGCAGGAGGTCATGGGGTCCTCCATGATGGAGTACAGGCTCACGTGCTCCAGAGCGCCGTGGGAGGCGTCGTGGACCATACGGTCAACATCGGGGTAGTAGCCCTTGACGGGGTCGGTGCAGCCCTCCTTGCTGATGGGCTGGGAGGGGCCGGCGTCGTTGAGCTCCTTGGTGGCCTTGGCGTCCAGCCAGCTCACCGCGCCGCACAGCCCCAGGCGCTCCGGGGTCACCACGCAGACGTGGCTGGGGGCGAAGGACTGGCAGAGGGTGCAGGTGTAGAACTGGTCCACGCTCTCGTCGGTCAGGTTGTTCAGCCGCTCGTCCCGGGCGTTGTAGGTGGGCATGGCCTCCTCGTCCAGGATGCGCTTGGCCTCGGCGGCGTCGGTGACCAGAGTGACCTGGCAGCGGTCCACCACCGCGTCGAACTCGTCCATGATCATGTTGTACAGGACCTCGCCGAAGTGGTGCATCCGCAGGCCCTTGTCATAGGCGTCGTTGGAGATGCGGATGCGGAACTGGTTGCGCTGGCCGGTGTGCATCACGCCCTCCATGTAGTTGAACCAGGCGTGGATCTTCCGCTCGATGACGGACTCGAAGTCCTTCTGCATCTTGGCGCCGGCCACCTCGATGTAGGTGGCCAGGGGGTACTCCACCTCGCCGCTGTCGATGTCGGGGCCCACCAGGGTGATCTTGTGGTCCTCCACCTGGTCCATGTCCCGCATGGTCACCAGCTCGCAGGTGGTGTTCTTGCTGGACCAGAACTCCACCTTCATGTCCGCCTTGCGGATGATCTCGCCCTCGAAGGCGGCGGCGAAGGCCACGGGGATGGGCAGCTCCTTGACCTTGATCTTGATGCCGCGGAGGGACAGGGAGTGCTTGACGGTCTCGCCGTGGTCGCCCACATACTCCAGAGCGCCGGGAACCTGGAGGTCGCCGATGTCCTGGTCCACGATGACGGGGAAGCCCAGGGCAATGGCGCCGGCACCGGCGGAGACCACCACCTCGTTGAGGGGCCCGAAGGTGTTGACAAAGGCGGGGACACGCTCCTTGGTGTACTTCAGCAGGCCCGCCAGGTCGCCGGGCTGGACGTTGCCGAAGATCAGGGCCGCCCGGATGGCCACGGTGACCACGTGGATGACGCTGGTGACGTCGTGGCCCAGGGGCACCACACGGAGCTCCAGGCCCATCTTCACGCCCTGGGCCAGGGCCTGCTCGATGCAGTCGCCGATCATGAAGGTGAGGATGCCCTTGGACTGGTAGTCCTTGACCACCTTGGCCACGTCCTCGGCGTCGTCGGCCTTGCCCAGCACCACGGCCACGCCGGGGATGTCGCCGGTGACCAGGGGCACGCCCAGGGAGCGGATGATGGGGTCGGGAACAAAGCCGATGCCGGAGTCCTCGGCGTAGGGGTCCGCGCCGCCCAGGTACTTCAATCCCTCAATGATCTCAGCCCCCACGGCGGTGGCAAGGCCCGCGTTGAGGGCCTGGGCGATGTCGTCCTGGTTGGTGATCAGGCTCTTGAGGACGTCCACACAGGCGGGCAGGTCCCCCAGGGTCTTCACCTTCACGCCGGTGGCGGCGTAGATGGTGGGGAAGAAGTAGGCGGTGTCGGGGAAAGCAACAGGGGTGTCGGCGCCCTGCTTGGCGATGGCGTCGTTCACGGCCCCCTCCGTGAGGCCCGCCACGGCATTGGAACCGGCATAGATCAGATCAGTCAATGCGCTCATATCAAACAACCTCCTGCAAATAGTATGCCATTGCACTGTGAGATCACATACACGTCTAATATACCAAAAAAAGCGGAATCTGTACAGGGCTTTTCCACACCGGCGGCAAAAATTTTTCCATCCCCCGGAGGGGGATGGAAATTTCAGAGGGAACAGCTTTGCCGTTCCCTCTGATCGCTCTCAACTGCTGCCCAAACGGGCGGATTTACTTCTTCCCGCCCTTGAGGGCCTTCATCCGCTTCTCGTGGTCCAGGATGCGCTTGCGGATGCGGAGGTTCTTGGGGGTGACCTCCAGCAGCTCGTCATCGGCCAGGAACTCCAGGCACTGCTCCAGGCTCAGGTTCCGGCAGGGCACCAGCCGCAGGGCGTCGTCGCTGCCGCTGGCCCGCATGTTGGTCAGCTGCTTCTTCTTGCAGACGTTGACGGTGATGTCCTCCTGCTTGGGGGACACGCCCACCACCATGCCGGCGTACACCGGCACGCCGGGGCCGATGAACAGGGCCCCCCGCTCCTGGGCGTTGAACAGGCCGTAGGTCACCGACTCACCGGTCTCAAAGGCGATGAGGCTGCCGGTGTTCCGGCGGCTCAGCTCCCCCTTGAAGGGGGCGTAGCTGTCAAAGACGGAGGCCATGATGCCCTCGCCCCGGGTGTCGGTCAAAAACTCGTTGCGGTAGCCGAACAGGCCCCGGGCGGGGACCAGGAACTCCAGCTTCATCCGCTCGCCTACGGGGGTCATCTCCACCAGGTCCCCCTTCCGGGAGCCGATCTTCTCGATGACCGCCCCCACGCTGTCGCTGGGCACGTCCACCACCAGCCGCTCCACGGGCTCGCAGCGGACGCCGTCGATCTCCCGGTACAGGACACGGGGCGGGGAGACCTGGAACTCGTAGCCCTCCCGGCGCATGGTCTCGATGAGGATGGACAGGTGCATCTCGCCCCGGCCCGCCACGTTGAAGGCGTCCATGCCCTGCTCGGTGACCCGGAGGGACACGTCCTTGAGGAGCTCCCGCTCCAGGCGGTCGCGGAGGTTCCGGGACGTGACATACTTGCCCTCCCGGCCGGCGAAGGGAGAATCGTTGACCGAGAAGGTCATCTCCATGGTGGGGGCGGAGATCTTCACGAAGGGCAGGGGCTCGGGGTCGGACACCGCGCAGATGGTGTCGCCGATGGTGATGTCCCCGATGCCGCTCATGGCGATGATCTCCCCGTCGGCGGCCTCGGTCACCGGCTTGCGGCTGAGGCCCTCGAACTCGTAGATGCTGACGGCCTTGGCCTTCTTGGGGGCGGCGTCGGGGTCGTGGTAGTTGCACACCGCGATCTCCTGGTTCTGCTTGATGGTCCCCCGCTCGATGCGGCCGATGGCGATGCGGCCCACGAACTCGTTGTAGTCGATGGAGCTGACCAGCATCTGGAAGGGCTTCTCCACGTCCGCCTCCGGGGCGGGGATGTAGTTCAAAATGGTGTCGAACAGGGGTTTCAGGTCCGTCCCCAGGTCGTCGGGGGAGTAGGAGCAGATACCCCGGCGGGCGGAGCAGAAGAGCATGGGGCTGTCCAGCTGCTCGTCGGTGGCGTCCAGGTCCAGCAGCAGCTCCAGCACCTCGTCCACCACCTCGTGGATGCGCTGGTCGGGCCGGTCGATCTTGTTGACCACCACAATGACCCGGTGGCCCAGCTCCAGGGCCTTGCTCAGCACGAAGCGGGTCTGGGGCATGGGGCCCTCGGCGGCGTCCACCAGCAGGATGACGCCGTTGACCATCTTCAGGATGCGCTCCACCTCGCCGCCGAAGTCGGCGTGGCCCGGGGTGTCCACGATGTTGATCTTGACCCCGTTGTACACGCAGGCGGTGTTCTTGGCCAGGATGGTGATGCCCCGCTCCCGCTCCAGGTCCCCGGAGTCCATGACCCGGTCCACCACCTCCTGGTTCTCCCGGTAGGCGCCGCCCTGCTTGAGCATTTCATCGACTAGGGTGGTCTTGCCGTGGTCGACGTGGGCAATGATGGCTACGTTTCTCAGTTTCTCGTTTCGCATAGGTATCCTCTCCTCCGCTTTCCCGCGGGAAAAAAGTTCAGACTGCACAAAAATTCAACTCGCTTAGTATAGTACAATCCGATCCGGTTTTCAACCCCCGAATGGGCAAAATCCTGTGATTTTTCCGCGAATTTGGCGAAAAACTTCATGCGCCGTGGGCGCGCCGCGATAACAGGCGAACGTAATGCTTTCGCATAGCAAAAGGCCCCCGCCGGAGGGGCGGGGGCCTTTTCAGGGCGTTTTGCTGTTTTCGTCCGTCCGGCGGGGGATCAGGCGTTGTCCATCACGCCGCAGACGATCTTGGCCATCTCGTCGCGGAGCAGGGTGCTGCCGCCGTTGTAGCGGTTCTGGCCGCTGGAGGAGTCGCCGCCCACAATGCCGGCGTTGTACAGGGCGTACACATAGCCGTTGGTGGTGTCGGTGGGGCCGACGATGCCGGTGTTGATCCGGCTGGCGGGGCTCATGCCCAGGGCCTTGGCGGCCAGCTCGGCCATCTCCAGACGGGTGATATTGCTGCTCAGGTTGATGTTGGTGTTGGAGACGATGTCGTTATTCACCGCGTAGGTCAGGTAGCCGGAGGCCCAGTTGGAGCCGGTGCCCTCCACCTGAGCGGGGTGGCCGGCGCCCAGCAGGACCATCTTCAGCGCCTCGCCCCACTTCACAGTCTGCTTGGGACCGTAGGTGGTGGGGGTGACGCCGGAGACCACGCCGGCGGTGGCCAGGCGGTTGATGAAGGGATAGGCCCAGGCCTGGGAGCCGGTGGTGGGCACGTCGGTGAAGATCGTGGTGGGCGTGGTGGCGGTGACGCGGATGCTCACGGTGCCGCTGACGATGCCGCCCGCCGCGCCGTAGGCGGAGAAGGGAATGGTCACGGTGCCGCTGTAGCCGGCCACGGGCACGTAGGTCACGGTGCTGATGCTGGCGTTGCCGGTGACGGAGGCCACGTAGGAGAACATGTCGCTGGCCGTCACGCGGGTGCCGCTGGTGCCGTTCCAGTTCTTGTACAGGGTGCCGCTGCTGGGCGTGCCGAAGCTGATGGTGTTGGCGCTGAGCAGGGCGTCGTCGGCGTTGAAGAAGGTGCTGGCCTGGAAGGTCACGCCGGAGCTGGTGGAGGTCATGTTCACGGTGACGTTCTGGACCGTCTGGCCGAAGGTCACCTCGCCGTAGTAGCGCAGGTCGCCGCCGCTGGTGTAGCAGGCGAAGCGGACGGTGTCGCTGCGGCCCCGGCTGTCGGGCACGTAGGTCACGTCCTCAATGGATTTGCTGGCCCGGGAGCTGGTGGAGAAGGTGTAGTTGGCCACGTTCTTGCTGGTCAGCTCGGTGCCCTTCTCGGTGCGCTCTTTGTAGTTGTAGTACAGGGTGCCGTTGCTGGGGACCTCCAGGAACTGGATCTGGATGTTGGAGGCGGAGGAGCCCATGGTGTCCTTGTAGTTGTCCAGGAAGTCGTCGGCGTCCAGGGTGATGTTCTTCCCGGTGCTGCTGTAGACGATGGCCTCGGGGTCCTTCTCGGTGTAGAGGATCACCACGGTGCCGCTGAGCTCCGCGTCGCGCTTGGAATTGTTGGTGCCGTGGGCGGTGAAGTCGATGGTCACCGTGGTTTTGGTGTTCCGGCCGGGCTCGAAGGTGACGCCGTCCAGATCAGCCTGCTTGCTGGTGGGATCAGCGTAATACTTGGTCCGGGAGGAGACCTTGTCGCCGTCAGCGTCCACCAGGTCGCCCCGGCTGCTGGAGATGGAGCCGAAGGTCACATAGTCCAGGGAGCCCTTGGAATACTTGTCCTCCCAGAAGTCCTCGAAGTCGTTGACGTCGAACTCCACATCGTCGCCGGACTTGGCGGGGTAGATGATGTCGCCGGCGGAGGCGGTGCCTTCCTGGACATCAAAGACGATCTCACCTTCATACTCATCATTGGCCGTATCAACAGCAAGGAAAGTGAAGGTCACCTTGCCCTTATATTCCTCATCGGGGATAAAGACGACGTCGGAAATATCCTCATCATTCTTACCAGGATCAAGGTAGTAGCTCTCTTTGGTGGAGACATCCAGCTCGCCCTCGTTCTTGTAGGAGACAGGGCTGTAGAATCTCACATAATCAAGATCCTCATCGCCGTCGGTGATATCGTCGATCTCATCCCGGATCTGGTCAACGATGGAGGTCTTAGCATCATCATCCTCGTCACCCAGGGCGTAGCCGGGATTGGTGTTGAACACGGTGGCACCAACAGAAATGTCGGTGTTGACATTGATAACCTCAACATTGCATTGTGCAGTATAAGTCACCCCGTCAGCTGTCAGACTAGCAGTAATAACTGCGTCACCATTGCTGATAGGATAAACCGTGGTCCACTCGCCTCTGGTTTCATCAAGGTCAACATATTTGGAACCCTTGGTAATGCTCCATACAACATCATTGGCATCATAGCCAGGGGCCACCGTTGCCTCCAGATTCGCCTTGTCGTTCCGGCCATTCAACACGATTTTGTCCTCATTAAGAGACAGAACATCCTGCCCGACGACAATTCGCCATGTGCATGTAGTTGTTCTATAACCAAAATCATAATATTGAACTCTAACTTTGCATTGTACAGTGTGATTCCCCACTGATAGAGTTGTTGGCAAAGAATACGAATCATCTGTATCTGCCACCACAGAACCATCCAGCGACCATTCATACGTGATGTCGCATTGCTCCGTCACATCTGTACCATTATTTATTGCCTTTGCAGAGATAGAGAATGTTTCACTTTCTCCTGGGTCTAACTTCACAGTAAAACGATGATCAGGAGTCCCGGTGATTTCTGTGACCATGCTATCACTAGGATTTTGATCTTGTGCCCCACAAACAGTGCAGAGAGCATCCTGCCCAAACGTATGAAGCTCTAATTCAGAATAATTGCATTTCTTGCAAGAACGAGAATGGTTTTTTCCATCCCCAGCATCTTTCCATTCGGACCAATCGTGAGGTTGTACATAGGGCTTTTCACACACGCTGCAAGTATACTGGCAGCCATCCTTTGTGTCAGTGGGCGTATCAGAAGTAGCGGTATGATCTTTTTTTGACATCTCTGCACGACACTTGCTGCATTCATGCCAGTGGCTGGTGTTGTCAAATTTCCATTCGGTGCCTGCGGTACAGGCCTCATCGTCATCAACTATTCCGCCACAGTCCTTGCATACAACTTTGTGTGTACCATTATTATTCGGTGTATACTCAAAATTGTTATTTTTGTGGTCACAAGTATTCTCCGGATCATCAGTACCGGGCTCCGTCGGTGTCTCCGTCTCAGTTTCCGGTTCCTCCGGCGTCTCCCCCGCTGCCATTGCCGCTGGCACCATGGCGCAGACCATGGTAAAGACCAGGAGCAGTGACAGGAGCTTGCGCGTTAAAGTTCTCATAACGTATACCTCCTTGTTTTGTTTCCGTTGGTTCCTCGAACCATTTGCCGTCCCCGCCGGCCAGTCAACCCGCTGGGGATAACTTGCAAGCTTACCATATCGAACCATTGTGAAAGGAACGTGTCAGACTTGTATCCGACTTGTATCATTTCCTTAAGGTTTCTTTAAGCTTTCCGGCCCGGACGGCTCCCTCTTCTTTTATAGACGCAGCCGGGCGGGAAAATGTTTCCACCCCGGCGAATTTTTGTCAATCCGCCCGGAAGCGGTATTCGGTGGTGTGGTCGTACCGTCCGCCGGGGCGGAGGAGGACGTCGCCCCACTCCGGGTGGTTGGGGCTGTCGGGGAAGAACTGGGTCTCCAGGCACACGCCCTGCCGGGGGCCGAAGGGAACGCCGCCCTTGCCGGGGGTGCCGGGGTCCAGGAAGTTGGCGGTGTAGAGCTGGATCCCGGGCTTGGTGGTCCATACCTCCATGGAGACGCCGGTCCGGTCCCCGGTGAGCCGGGCGGCCAGGCGCAGGCCCTGGGCGGGGTCCAGAACGAAGTTGTGGTCGTAGCCGCCCACCAGGCGGAGCTGCTGGCAGTCCGCGCCGATGTCCCGGGCCAGGGCCTTTTCCCCGGTGAAGTCCAGGGGGGTGCCGGAGACCGGGGCGGACATGGCGGTGGGGATGCTCCCGCCGCCCACGGGGGTGAACTGGTGGGAGGCCAGCCAGAGCCGGTGGCCCATGGCGTCCCCGCCGCCGTTGAGGTTGAAGTAGCTGTGGTTGGTGATGTTGCAGTAGGTGGCCTTGTCGCTGACGGCCTCGTAGCGGAGCCGCAGCCCCCGGTCCGTCAGGGTGTAGGTGGCGGTGAGGGTCAGTGCGCCGGGAAAGCCGCCCTCGCCGTCGGCGGCGGTGTAGGTCAGGCGCAGGGCGCTGTCCCCGGCGGCCTCCGCCTGAAAGACCCGGTAGCTGAAGCCCCGGACGCCGCCGTGGAGCTGGTTTTCCCCCTCGCTGGCCTCCAGGGGGACCACCGCCCCGTCGATGAGGCACCGGGCCTTGGCGATGCGGTTGGCGTACCGGCCCACCAGGGCCCCCAGGTAGCCGCCGTTGCGCTCATATTCCGCCAGGGTGTCGTAGCCCAGCACCACGTCCAGCGCTTTTCCGTCCCTGTCCGGGACACGCAGGGCCCGGACCGCGGCCCCGAAGGTCAAGATCTCGGCCTCCAGCGCCCCCCGTGTCAGGGTCCAGACCTCCACGGCCTGTCCATCCCCGGTCACGCCGAAGGGCGCTCTCGTCACAGGCATGTGATCGCCTCCCTCTTTCTCTCCTGTGGAGTTTTTTACCGGGGCGCGCCGCCCCGGCCTTCTCCTCCCAGTATACCGCCTGGCGGGTGGAAAAACAAGGTGGAAATGGGAGATATTCTGTGGTATCATCAGGGTACCAAGTGGGGGCGGGGCCCCCACAACCCCTTTTAGTGGGGCTTCCAGCCCCACACCCCGGGTGACTTTTTGTGCGGACAAAAAGTAACCAAAAAAC
>OESB01000356.1_pt1 | contig 9013 bp, 8 predicted proteins | sample 1540131 | NCBI WGS metagenome assembly OESB01 (sample SAMEA3891888, study PRJEB23780) | metagenome | biome: terrestrial biome; feature: animal house; material: Caecal content | place: Italy | collected 2015-05-05 | reverse complement strand
TAATAAAATGGATGAATTGACTATTTTGCCTAAAGAAAATATTAATCATAATATTAGTCATAATTATGATGAAAATATGAAGAAAAATAAACTGATCACTCGTAAAGATCTCGGTAAAAGGTTAGAAGCATCTGTGCATTATATTAATATTGCATGTGGTCATATCTATGTGGTTATTTCAAGAGATGAAAATGGAAGACCTGTAGAAGTATTTATGCAGTCATCTAAATCTGGAGGTTGTTCTGCAAATACAGAGTGTCTTGGAAGATTTGCTTCTGCATGTTTAAGACATGGTATGGATATTGATGATGTTGTTGATATCACAAAAGGTGTTAAGTGTCCTGCATGTACAAATCTGAAAGGAAAAGGTATTGAACTTGATGGTTTAAGTTGTGGAGATGCAATGGCAAGAGTTATAAAAGAAGAGTATGAAATTTATAGAAACAATAAAACCAAACCAAATAGATCTTCAATATCAGAAATAAGTTCAATAAGTTCAAAAAGTTATAAAAATGATTCAACTACAGTTTTAAAAGGAAATACTATTGCATCTGTATTGTCAATTGACCAGGATTCTAAAAATATGGTTGTTGAATTAAATAATGGTGAGAAGAAGAATGTACAATATGAACCTATCAAATGGAATTATGAGGAACATTCAGCGCAAGAAAATATAGATCGAATGATTTGTCCTGAATGTGGTAAACCATTAAGATTTACAGAAGGGTGCATTAAATGTTTAAATTGTACATTCTCTAAATGCTAATCATAATTTATTATACTAGTAAGTGGTTTTTGCTACTTACTAGTATAATTTTTTTGTAACAACAGCTTATTAATATAATACTAATAGGAGGATTTAGTATGTCTCATTTAGATCAAACTTCTCTAGGTTATTTTTGGGCTGAAATTAAGAACTATGTAACGAATAAACTTTCAAGTTTATTTAATACATCTACAGGAGTTCAGAACTTAACACCAACCTCTCCTTTTATTTTATATGCTTCAGAATCTGTTCTTATATGTGAAAAGGTTGGAAATAAAGCTTATGTTAGAGGTACAGTATCTCCATCCCGACGATTAACAAGCAGTCAAGATGAATATACCATTACAACCATACCGGAAAAGTATAGACCATTGACCACAGTTTTTAGTGTTTTCTGTGGTACTGGTTTGGCAATGTTCTTTTTACGAGTATATGCAGATGGAAATGTAACTATTTCTAGATATGGGCATCAAGGTTCTGGATATACTGCAATACCAACAAACGCATTCTTAGCTTTCGAAATTAATTATACGGTCGATTCTTATAATTAAGTATGGAGGTGTGTATAATATGAGTTATATTAATAAAAATGGGGTTGAAGTGATTTGGGAACGAATAAAAGGTTTAATAAATAGTGTTCTAACTAAGTACACATCACAAGATAGTGGATGGGTTAATATACCTTGTGAGAGTGGTTTTGAAGCTTATTCTTCTGGTCAAACCCCACAAGTAAAAAGACAAGGAGTAACGGTTATTGTTAGGGGAGCTTTCAAACCAACAACAGTTACTAATACAAATGTTTGGACAACAATGGGAATTATACCCGATGAATATTGTCCTGCCAATTCTATTTATAGAACTTGCCAGGGATCAGGAAGAGCTAAATGGAAAATGAGAATAGTTGAAGATGGTAGAGTGATGTTAGCGAATTATGGTACTGGAACTACATCATCATCTGTCTCAACATCGGCTTGGCTGGTTCTTGGAAATATAGAATATCGAGCAAAACAGAAAGATATATAATAATTTTTGGAGGAAGATAATATGAGTTTTTTGGATGAATTAGGAACATCAGTGATTTGGAATAGAATTTCAGGTTTATTTGACAATAGTTATAATACACCAGAGGACAGTGGATGGAAAAATTTTAGTTTCTATTCAGGAGATCAAGATGTAACTTTTGGAAAATATACAAGCAATTCTATTTGTAGATATAGAAAAATAGGAAACACTGTTTTATGTCATGGGATTATAACCATAGATGTAATGAATGTGTCAGATCCAAATGGAACTGCTTTAAATCAAATAACAACGCTTCCGGCATCAATAGGAACTTTAGATAGAACGATTTATCAAATTTGCCAGGGTTCTTTTCGACATATATGGTTATTAACTATTCAACCTGTATCAGGTGGTGGAGCAATTTTAAATGCATCTAGATATGGAGGAACAACTAATGATTGGTGGATAGATTACGCAGATGCTAATAAGCCATGGATGCCATTTTATATTGAATTTACAACCAAATAAAAATTAGGAAGCTATATTTATATATAGCTTCCTAAATATTTTTTAATATGTACAAATCCTTTCAATTTCAGTCCGTGTTAAAGGATCTCCAATTTCAACTATCTGACTATACATTGCTGAAGATAAGAAACCATCTCTTGAGGCTGATGCATTGCTATGATCATGACTACTGTTAGCTTTTCCATTTAAAGCTGTAGTAATAGCACTTCGTGTCATAGTACCATCCGTAGATGTTCCCGTGCTTGTATACAGTTTTGTTATACCAGCAACACTTGATGTTCCAGTACTATATGTAGTATCTGTAAATACCGCATTTGATGGAACAGATTTTCCTAAAGTATATGTACATGCTACTGGTATACCATTTTCATCAAAATATACAGGTTTAGTCGCTGAACCAGCAGTTCTATTTAATTTTGCTGCAATGTTTGCAACTCCACCTGCTGAACTAGAACCAGCATAATTATGTGTATGGCTGCTATTCGCTTTACCATTAAGAGCAGTTGTGATTGCTTTCTGAGTCATAGAACCATCAGTATTAGTTCCAGTTCCTGTATATAATTTGGTCAAACCAAGTGTTGTTGCATTACCTGTACCATAACTGGCAGTATTTTCATCTCCCCATACAGCAACACCATCAGAAGACCATCTCAAAATCTGTCCACTTGATCCTCCACTCGGTATATGTTTATTTCCAGAACCTGTTGGGTGAGTGTATACTGTATCTGTAAACACAGCATTGGAAGGTACTGATTTCCCAATTGTGAAACCACTATCTTTAACAGTATAGCCATTAGACCCAAAAACTACAACATGATTAGCTGTAGCTCCAGATGCTAAACCAGCAATTTGTTTTACATTATCAACATTGGATAATCCAACTTCAGATTTAGAATAAGAAGGTTTAGTAGACTGTTTAGCCCAAGAACTTACATCACTAGCAATAGCTCTATTATAACTCAACTCTGTCCATGTACTAGTCCCATCACCAATTTTAAATGCATTATATTTATCAGATGAAATTGCAATACGGCCTAAACCCAATACTGGATTGGAAGAGGACCATTCTGATTCTTTTTTCACTGATAATTTTAAATCAACTTTAATTGTATTACTAGACATATATTTGCCCTCCAATTTTGTTATTCATTATATTAATATTAAGTTAAAGAAAATGACTCTGTGAACTAGATGTGATATGCATTTGTTTATATATTAATATTTAGTTTAGAAAATAAAAGATCATGTAGAAACATATTGTTCTACATGATAATAAATTTTTACAAATGTGGGATGTTAAAATATTTTAACATCCCACACTTTTTATTGATTGATATAATTAGATACTAGCATCCAGAATCAGTGTATCTCCAGATCCTACTTTAACATTCATAGCATTAACGTTTGTTACAGGAATTGTAATATTCTCCGTACCATCGAATGCTGTAGCAGTACCAGTAACACCTCCAGAAAGAGCAATCGTTCTTGCAGTCTGAAGTTTTGTAGCAGAAGCTGCGTTTCCTGTAATTGTAGTTACAGCAGGAACATTTACTACAAGGTTTCCATCAGCATCTGTGATAACAGTAGCAATTCCAGTACCTTTTACAGTAAGATTCTGAGCGCCACTTCCTGATCCACCAGCTGTCAAACGGATAGCAGCATTTCCGTTTGTCTGGGATGCTCCATTTGCAGAGAGTGTATATGTAGTATCATTATCCGTTGTTTTATAACCAGCATCGTTTGCGAGTTCACTAACTTTAGTAGGAACTGTGATGTCTACTTTTCTTGTAGAGCTATTAGGTGTAAGATCAGAACCATTTACCTGTATACCGACAATTGTATTTCTTTCAGCATTTGAAGGTGCATGTGCAGATGTAGAATGAGTATATGCAGAAGTCCAATTGGTTTTCTGGGAAGCAGTAACGTGGATATCATTATTGCTTGTATGTGCAGTAAGATCACTCTCATCAGCTTTAGTTCCAATTGCACTATTCAGAGTATCCATCAGATCTGAATTCTCTGTTACTGCATCTGCAAGTTCTTTAAGAGTATCCAGTGTCTCTGGTGCTCCATTGATAAGATCAGAAATCTTTGTATCTGCATATTCTTTTGCATCAGAAAGAGCAGTAGCTGCCGAACCAGTAGGATCAGCACCAACTTCAGCTGCTGTATATGTCGGTTTCGTAGGCGCTTTAGCCCATGCACTAACATCAGATGCGGGCATAGATGTTGGTTTGTTTTTGATATAAGCATCAGAATCTTCGCTTGTTTCTCCCCAGTCTGACTGAACGTTTACTTCAGCACCAGCTGCAATGCCATTCAATTTACTCTGTAAAGCTGTGGTAAAGCTTGCAGTAGTTGCATCAAGAACAGCCTTATTACTATGAGTATGAGAAGCTTCAGAAATAAGATCCTGAACTTCAGACGGAGTAAGATTTACATATTCCAGTGCAGAATAAACATCTGTACCGTTACCAACTTTCATTTTAAGAGTATCGCTTTCAATAAGCAGTTCACCTTTCAGATACACTGTATCAGAATCTGAAGCGAATTGAGCTGCTGTTTTATTCATTAAAGAAAGTCTAACTTTAATAGTATTCTGAGCCATAACTATTTTCTCCTTTTATTTCATTTTTTATTTGCCTGTTGCATCTATATATTCTATTTCATTATAATCGCTACCAATACAGTAATACTTTAATTGATCTTCATCCCATCGATAAGTTTTGTTTTCTTGTGTAGCAACATATAAAACATTGCTATCACCAGTAAGAGGAAACTCCAATGATGTATTAGCACTGTATCGTTTCTCACTGATTTTTTCATCTACATAACTCTTAACTTCAGTTATAGCGAGGCTAAGATCAGCCTCGCTAATTGTCATTTTTTTATATGATGTAGATGTATCATCCCAACGATAAATATTATCATTGGAAATATACAAAACAAATTCTTTTCCTACTACCGGAAAATCCGATGTTGAATCTCCATATTGAATATGGATCGCCGGATTAGTTGTTAATTGGACCCATTGTCCACCTGTATATCTCCATAATATTGATGTATCTTTTACAAAATAGAAAAGATCAGATGGAGCTAACATAGATGAACGTTCTTCATCAGTTTCCAACGTAACAATCTGTTCATAGATAACTCTTTTATCTTTGAAATCAAGACAAATTCGATTTGTATCGGATGCGAATATCAACTGTCCATTTTTTACAGGAAGATCTGCTAATTTAGATTGTACAGTATATATTCCTTTTAAAATTACATCCGCCATATCGATTTCAACCGTCCTTTCTTATATTATTATATGGAAACAACGGTTAAAATTCAATAATAGCAAGAGAAGAATCCGTATATTCCTTTGAAGTCTGAATAGCTTCAGCTTTAGCTTGTGCAATAGCTTCCGATGTATCAACACCACCTGAGCCAATAGCAGTGTCAATATACTGTTTCAGCGTAGTTTCTTCATCAATACCACCAATTCTTTCTTCCAGAGCTGTAGAAGCAGCTTCTGCTGCATCTGCAAGAATATCAGTCTTGGCTGTTTCGATTTTACCATCAACAGTAGCAGCATCCACTTTTGTATTCAGATTAGTTGTAATCGGTTGAAGAAGATCGTCTACTTCAGTTTTGGTATAAGCATCTTCGATACCATAACCAGCAAGTGTAGTAGCTTTATCCGCTTTACCAGAAATATCAGTTTCCGGAATTTGTCCTACTAACTCATACTGATTACTTGCATTAACTTTGAAAAGTTTCTTTGTAGAATCAAGTACATAATCGCCTTCTTTAAGACCTTCTTCAGCATCTGTAGAAGCTGTAAGAGTAGTTTCAACGATTTTCCAAACTTGAGTCGCAGCTGCAATGATTTCAGCTTGAGATTTATCAATTGTATCAAGTTTATCTTTATTTGCATGGGTATGGGAATTAGCGATGGCTGATTTAACATCATTGATTGATACTTCACCATCTTTAATTACTTTCCCTGTTGATCCATCAAATACAGCAATATTCAGGTTAGTAGCAGTTGCAGGTCCTGTTACTGCACCATCAATATTAGCCTGTACAACCATAAAGTCAGCATTAGATGCTGTACCTTCTTCATGATCTTTAATAACAATGATGAGATCTCCAATTTCACAAGCATTTCCAGCATAGGTTCCAGCTTCTGAAACTCTATACATTTCTCCAGCTTTATATCCTGTTGAAGGAAGTGGAGATGATGTATTAACAATACCCGGAGCTGTAGATACGAGATTTGCAAATAAAGCATCCACATATCTCTTAGTTACAGCTTCAAGATCCGCAGAAGGATCATTTGCCAGGGTAACTGTTCCTGTAAATGTCGGATTATTAATCGGAGCTTTGGTAGCCAGTTCGGACTCCAAAGAATCGATTTCACCCTGAAGTTCTTCTTTTACTTCATTGACTTTTGTTGTTACATTTTCAAATACTGTCTGATATGCAGATCCATTATAGATAGAACCAGTAGAATCAGTGGTATTGATATACAATACTCCCTGTTCCTGTCCTTCCTGCGGAAGAGCATTTACAACTTTTACATATTGTTTCAGATCAGATGTTTTGAGAGCACCAACCTCTTCCAATTCAAGTGTACCACCAGAACCAGAAGGTTGAAGTGTATATGTTTTATATTTACCATCTACTTTTGCTTTGATGGTCTGACCTTCATAAGCAGTCGGGTTTGTCAAATAACTTTGAGCCGCTGACAGGCTTTCCCAAACTTCGGACTGATCCAGTGGAAGTTTTTCAGCTCTGGCATAGGCTTTAATGACAGTTAAAAGGTTTTTAGAATCAATAGCCATTATGCGTATCCTCCTATTTTATTTTATTTACAAATATTAATTAAATAGTTACAGTAAATGTCATAGCTGCCGGAGCAGGAACTGCCATTCCGTAACTATATACTTTATAATCCATCAGTCCATTTTCTCCGCCTCTAGCATCAGCAACCTGGACTTGTGTTTTTGTAAATTTACTGAGAGCACCAATATCATTGGTCTCTTCATATTTAATCTGAGTAATATCTCTCAGAGTAGCCGGATATGCAATAATTACATACTGCTGACCAGCAGCAACATTAATGGTGATTGTATTACCATTAGCAGGAGCAAGCTTTTTATTTGTAAGCGATCTAATGTTTGCAGAATTCAGTTCCGGTGTAGCACCAACGCCTGTTCCATAAAAAGCATTTCTTTTTCCTGTAATACTATATCCACTAGAATTTTTAGATCCAGCAGTAATATGTCCATCAGGGGAAGGTTCTCCAAGGTTATTATTTTTGATTTCACCTTCACCATATGTTGCAGTAGCTGTAAAAGTAACAGTCTCATCACCAACAACTAAAGCTTCTGTTGAACTGTAATCAACAGGAGAAGATGAACCTGTTGCTACCTGCTCAGCACCTTTTTTGATTTCTAAGGCAGTAAGATCTCCGGCATCATTCTTTGTGAAGTTTGCACGGAGTTTAATATTAACAGATGAGCCAGCCTCTACATTACCAGCAGCTTGACCACCATTGTTTACAAGAGAAACTGACGGTTGAGTATAACTAGCCGGAATAGCTTTCTGTACCATCTGTTTAATGAACTGAGCAAGAGTTAAATCTCTACTAATAGTTTTTCCATCTGTAAGATTTCCAATATTTACACCGTTGACTTGAATATCTTCACCAACGGTTTCTTTTAAAAAATCCACTGTTTTGTCGTCTCTTACAAATGCCATTTCATTGTTATCTGTGATAACTAAAGCACCTGGCCCAATGGTTTCTTCAGTGATAGCCGTTTGGATATCTTCTTTAGCACCAAGAGCAAGTTTCGGTGAATTTGTATAAGCCATAAATATTATCCTCCTATTATAATTATTTTTATTTAAATGTTGCAGAATAAACATGAAAAGTTCATTAGAAACTAACGATTTTCATTTGAGCTTCTGGAACATATAAACCGTCTGTTAATACTGACAAGCAATTGTCTTGTTCTTTTGAAATTTTTACATTTGCAGATAATTGATTTTGCTCATCCAAAGTCAGAGAAATTGAATCTGTTTCTACTAATTTTGGATTAAATGCAGAATCTATCCCAGTTAATTCTACAGAGATAACTTCTCCATCCGATCTGGATAATTGAATCGTATGATTTAATTCATTATAATATCCAGATTCAATATAAGTATCATTGCTTAATGATACTTTAAACGGAACATCATCACCAACAACCGGTATCGTTATTGTTCTGGTATCATTATCATAACTTGGTTTCAATGCAACACCATTCAAAGGAATGTCAACATCAACTGAATTCTTTGTTACTGTAATAATACCAGCTTTAGTCGATTGGATGTTCGTGATGCCACCCCTTCCATCAATTGTGATATTCGAAATAGCTTCTTTAATAGCTTCGTATACACCTTTTGATGTTGGAATTGTCTCATCAGTAGAATCTTCATTAGGAGTTTCTAATGAATATGCTTTAGAGACCGTAACCCATTCATCAGTGTAATACATTAACTCGCCATTAACAGAATATAATACATCGTTTTCTGGTTTATCAGGAAGAGATGTGGTAATTACGAAATTTTTTGAACTATATCTATTTACGCCTTTATAAATTTCGTGTGTGTCACTAATGAATATGATATACCAATCTTGGATCTTATTTAAAGCAACCAGTTGTTCAAACTGATCTT
>OESB01000349.1_pt1 | contig 9203 bp, 8 predicted proteins | sample 1540131 | NCBI WGS metagenome assembly OESB01 (sample SAMEA3891888, study PRJEB23780) | metagenome | biome: terrestrial biome; feature: animal house; material: Caecal content | place: Italy | collected 2015-05-05 | reverse complement strand
AGCCGGGGTAGGGCAGGGCCTTGATGTTGGTGCGGATCAGCGGGCCGATGCGGCTGACCAGAAGGCTGTCGTCCACCTCCTGAATGTCCACCCCCATCTCGCACATCTTGGCGGAAATACAATCCATGTGCTTGGGGATGATGTTGCAGATCTTCACCTCGCCGCCGCAGGCGGCCACAGCGGCCATGTAGGTCCCCGCCTCGATCTGGTCGGGAATGATGGAGTAGGTGCCGCCCCGGAGCTGGGGCACGCCCCGGACCTTGATGACGTCGGTGCCGGCGCCCATGATGTTGGCGCCCATGGAGTTGAGGAAGTTGGCCACGTCCACGATGTGGGGCTCCTTGGCCACGTTCTCGATGACCGTCAGCCCTTCCGCCATAGAGGCGGCCAGCATGATGTTGATGGTGGCCCCCACAGAGACCTTGTCCAGGAAGATGCTGGTGCCCTTCAGCCGTCCGCCGACAGCCTCGGCCATGACAAAGCCCCCCTGGGTGTCCACCTGGGCCCCCAGGGCCCGGAAGCCCTTCAGGTGCTGGTCGATGGGACGGGTGCCGCCGAAGTCGCAGCCGCCGGGGAGGGCCACATCCGCCAGGCCGAACCGGCCCAGCAGAGCCCCCAGCATGTAGTAGGACGCCCGGCAGCGGCGGGCGGACTCGTAGGGAACCCGGCCGTTGCGGAGCTTGGTGGAGTCGATCTCCACGGTGTGGGGGTTGACATAACGCACATTCGCGCCCAAATCCTGCAAAATCCCCAGCAGCAGCTTCACGTCGCTGATCTGGGGAATGTTTTCGATCCGGCAGGGGCCGCTCACCATGAGAGCGGCGGGAATGATGGCAACGGCGGCGTTTTTCGCGCCGCTGATATGGACTTCACCAAACAAGGGACGACCGCCCTCGACAATATACTTGGTCAAAAGTTTGCACCTCTTTGTTAATATATCGGCCTGTAGGTACAGTTTACCCAGGTCTGAACACTTCATACCGCAAATTAACGGTATAAAGTAGACATAATCATAGACGATACCTAGTATAACAGATTTTTCCGCAAAATCAATGGGCGTCGAGGGAAAGTCTTCATAAAATTTTAATAATTTGGCCGGGGAATTTCTCTTATTCCGGCAATTGGAAGCGTCAGGCCCGGACCACTGAGCCGGAGGCGCAGTCCACATAGTAGGCGTAGGTGTCCGTGTCGATCCGCCACAGGGGGACCAGGCGCAGGGAGGAGGGGGAGGACTGGAGCTGGTAGACGCAGGAGATGTCCTCCACCCGGCTGCAGACCACGCCGGCGGCCCGGCGGTAGTCCAGGAAGCGGACCAGGGCGGTGACGCAGTTCAACGGCTCGCTCTCCTCCGTGGCGGCGCCCTCCAGGCTGATGTGGGCCCCGGATACCGCGGTCAACATCCCATCCTGGAACGTCAGGGTGAGGCCGCAGCCGGCGATGGGAACGCCGGCTACGTACTGCTGGGCTGTCACGGCGCCATCGCCGCCGGTGAGCTGGATGTCCACGTCCTCATAGCCGTAGTTCTGGCAGAATTCCCGGACGAAGCCGGCGGCGTCCTCCACGTCCCGGGTCAGCTCGCCGCCGTCAAAGCCGCCGCCGGAGCGGAACTGGATCGATCCGGCCTCCCCGGTGTAGGTGACGATGCCGCCGCCCTGGCTGGCGGCGGTCACCGGCCCGCCCAGCAGGCTCTCGGCCATGGCGGCCTCGCCCTCCTGGTGGCGGCTCAGGACCAGGGGGCTGAGGGGGGACTGAGACAGATCCGCCTGGGCGGACAGCTCCAGCTCCTGGGAGGCAAAGAGGACGCTGAGCTGCTCCCGGGTGTCCCGGGCGGCCTCCTCGGCCTGCAGGTACTGGTAGCCCAGCAGCAGGAGCAGGAAGGCATTGAGCAGCAGCAGGATCAATATGGCGATGTTTTTCAGGCGGCGTGTTTCCATGGCGTGGGTCTCCTTTTTGCCATTTCCGGGGAAAAGAGGGGCAGGTCAGTCGGCCAGCCAGCGGGCGGACAGGGTCTCAGCTCCATTGTCCACGTAACTCAGGGAAAGCCCCGTGTCGGGGCGGAGGGAGGCAATGGCGATGGCCATGGCCGGAGGCAGCAGGGTAGACTCCTGCTCCGTGAGGGCGTAGGACCGGCAGCGGTAGGTGAAGGCGGTGATGGCCCCCTCCTGGATGGTCAGCACCAGGGCCCCCTCTCCGTCGGGGAACGCCACCGGCAGGTCTCCCGCCTGGTAGTGAAAGGACACGGTATACCCCTCCGCCGTCTCTTGAATGCCCAGGAGGTAGAGCGGGGAGGCGCTGGTACCCTCGGTAAGGGCGGCGGCAAGCTGCCGGGCGGCGGCAAGGATCTCCAGGCTGGTGGGGGCCTCGCCGGAGGAGGAGATCTGGTAGAGGTCTGAGGCAGTCTCCGGCTCGCCGGTGTAGGTCACGGTTCCGTCGGCGCCGATGCGGAGGGTGCCGGGGGACCCCTCCACCACCTCCGCCGCGCCCCCCTGCTCGGTGTAGCGGGAATTGGTGTGGGCATTGAAATCCAGGGCGGTGAGGAGATTGTAGGCGGTGTAGCCGTCGGGCAGGCTGGACTGGACGTCGGGGACGGGGGCGAGAGAGGAGACCAGCACGGTGTAGGGCTTCAGGGGGCTGTAGTTGGACTCAAAGGCAAAGCTGCCGCCGTTGGGAGCAAAGCTGACGGCGGTCTCCTGAACGGCGGAGGAGGGGAGGGCGGTCTCATAGCGGAAGATGGAGCCGTCCGCGCCGTACAGGTACAGCATGGCGGTGGCCTCCTCGGTGGTCAGGGCCATGGCGCGGACCTCCTGGCTGTAGGTCATCCGAGCCTCCTCGGTGTCCCCGCCCAGCCAGGCAATCACTACATCCAGCGGCAGCGGTATTGTCAGGTCCAGGTAAAGGCTGGGGGTGTCCAGCGCCTCCTGGAGGGTCTGATCAGCGGTAGCGCCGATCTCGATGGAGGAGCCCAGGGCCTCCCGAAGCAGGGGGGAGACCTCCAGAAAGGCGGTGCTGCCCGTGGAGAGGTAGAGATGGCTGTACCGGCCGTATTCGCTGTCTCCGGTGGCCACCAGATGCACCGATGGGATCAGGTCCGTCAGGTCCTGGGCCTGCTGCTGTGTTCCGGCCACGGGGGCGGCGGTGAGCAGGTTCTGGAGCTGGGAGCCCAGGCTGCCGCTGAGCAGGGGCAGCCGGAAGAGAAGGATCAGGGCGGAGAGAGACAGCAGGAGCAGAACAAAGTTCTGCACATGGTCAATGGTATCCTTTCTGTTACGCATGGCCCTGTTCCTCCGCCTGATGGATGGGCAGCACGATCCGCACGGTGGTGCCTGGGCCGCTGTGGTCCGACAGGGCGATGGTGCCGTGGTGGCGCAGCACGATCTCCCGGGCGATGGACAGCCCAAGGCCCGTGCCGCCGCTCTCCCGGGACCGGGCCTTGTCCACCCGGTAGAACCGGTCGAAGATCCGCTCCCGGTCCGCCGCCGGGATGCCGATGCCGGTGTCGGACACCTCCATCCACACATTTTTTCCCATGACGCCGGCGTCCACGGTGATGGTGCCGCCGTCGGGGGTGTACTTGATGGCGTTGCTCAGCACATTCATCATCACCTGCTCGATGCGGCTGCGGTCTCCGGTGATCAGGGGAAGAGTCCGGCCGTAGGAGCGGACCAGGGTGTGGCCGTGGCGCTGGGCCTCCAGCTCCACCGCCCGGCACACGGACTCGATGGCCTCCCGGAAGGGGAAGCGGATCATCTTCATGTCCGCCCGGCCGGAGTCCAGGCGGCTGAGGGTCAGCAGGTCCTGGACGATCCGGGTCATCCGGTCCGTCTCGCTGATGATGATGTCCAAAAAGCTGTTCTCCACGGAGCGGGGGATGTCCTCGCTGTCCCGGATGGTCTCCGCGTAGCTGCGGACGTTGGTCAGAGGGGTGCGCAGCTCGTGGGAGACGTTGGCCACGAACTCCTTGCGCATCTCCTCGTTTTTCCGCTGGGCGGTGACGTCGTGCATTACCGCCATCACCCCGCCGTCCTCCCCATCGGAGAAGGGGGCCAGGTAGAGCTCTAAAATCCGCTCCCCCGCCGTCAGCTCCACAGAGAGGAAGTCCGGCCGCTGAAGGGCAAGGATTTTGCGGAAGGGAACCTGCTCCCCGAAGAGGGCGTCGTAGTCGTAGAAGGAGACCTCCCGCCCCAGCATCTGGCTGGCGGCGGGGTTGCTGGTGAGGATGGAGCCGTCGCTGGCGAAGGCCACCACGCCGTCGGTCATGTGGAGGAACAGGGTGTCCAGCTTGTTGCGCTCGTTCTCCACCGCGGCCAGGGTGTCCCGCAGCACGGCGGCCATGTCGTTGAAGGTGGTGGTGAGGATGCCGATCTCGTCGGTGGACTCCACCTCGATGGTGCTGCCGAAGTCCCCGGCGGCAACCCGCTCCGCGCCCTCGGTGAGCCGCTCGATGGGGGTGATCATGGTCTTGCTCAGCAGGAAGCTGAGGAGCACGGAGATCAGAAGCCCCACCAGCAGAGCCTGGGCGATGATGAGGAAGAGCTGGCCGTTGAGCTCGCTGACGGTGTCCCGGTTGTCGTAGATGTAGATGATGAAGCTGTAGTCCCCGGCGGTAATGGGGATGGCCACGTCCATGTAGCTGGCGGTGATGTCGCTGGCGTCTCCCACCAGGTCGCTGCCGCTGGCGATGCTGTTGCGGGCGGTGAGGAGGTTGTGGGTGGTCTGCAGCCGCTGAAAGCTCTCCTGGCCGTCGGAGCCGGCCAGGTATTGGCCGGTGGCGCCGTCCAGGATGTAGTAGTTGCGGGTGCGGGAGTCGATGCCCAGGTCGCCCGCCCGGGTCTCCACGATGTCCTGGAGGGTCTCCACCGCCTCGCTCACGTCCCCCGCCAGGGCGGGCTGCCGGCGCAGAGAGTCCACAAAGGCGGCGTTGGACGGGTTGCTGTCACCGAAGACGCTCTCCATCTGCTGATAGAAGGCGTCCACATAAAAGTCGGTGATGCTGGTCATCAAAAACGCGCCCACCACGGTCATCAGCGACGTGATCAGCAGAAGCATGATGAGGACCAGCTTCATGTGCAGACTGCGGAACATGGCCTGGCTCCTTTCTCAGGGGATGGTGAGGACTCAGCCCTCGGCCCGGAAGTAGTAGCCCACGCCCCGCCGGGTCAGGATCAGGGCGGGGCTGGCCGGGTCGTCCTCAATTTTCTCCCGGAGGCGGCGGACAGTCACGTCCACCGTCCGCACGTCATCCCCCACGTAGCCGTAGTTCCACACCTGCTCCATCAGGTCGGTGCGGGAGTAGACCTTGCCGGGGTGGCTGGCCAGGAAGGTCAGCAGCTCATACTCCCGCTGGGTCAGGTCGATGGGCCTGTTGTTCTTGCTGACCTGATAGCTCTCGGTGTTGATGGTCAGGCCGCCTCCGGCGGGCATGGCCGCTCCGGCGGCGGGCTGGCCCATAGCGGTGCGGCGAATGTTGGCCTTTACCCGGGCCATCAGCTCCCGCATGGAGAAGGGCTTGGTGATGTAATCGTCGGCCCCCAGCTCCAGGCCCTGGACCTTGTCCCCCTCCTCCTCCCGGGCGGTGAGGATGATGATGGGGACGTTGCTGCCCTTCTCCCGGAGGCGGCGGCACACGTCAAAGCCGTTCATTTTCGGCAGCATCAGGTCCAGCAGCACCAGGTCCGGGTTTTTCTCCACGACCAGCCGCAGCCCCGCCTCGCCGTCGTAGGCGGTCTCCACGGCGTAGTCATCCTTTTCCAGATTGAAACGGAGGATGTCCACAATGCTCTTCTCATCCTCTACGATCAGTACAGTCTTTTTCCGGTCCATGTTTCCTCCAACTCTGTCTCGCCTTTCAGAGCCTCACAGGCCCAGCAGCAGCTTGGCCTTCAGCACGGCGGCAATGGTCTTGGCGTCCTTGACCTCCCCGGAGAGCACCTGCTCCACCAGGTCGGGGAAGGGGATACGCTCCAGGTTCAAAAACTCGTCCTCGTCTAAATTCATGTCTCCGAAATCCAGATCCCGGGCCAGGTACATATGGATGACCTCCCCGCAGTAGCCCGGGGAGGGGTACAGCTCTCCAAGGGACTGGAAGGACCCCGCCGCGGCGCCGGTCTCCTCCCGCAGCTCCCGCCGGGCCGCCAGGTCCGGGTCCTCGCCCCGCTCCAGCTTCCCCGCGGGCAGCTCCCGCAGGACCTGCCGGTAGGGGTACCGGAACTGGCTGACCAGCAGGGCGTTATTGTCCTGGTCCAGCGCCAGCACGCACACCCCGCCGGGGTGGTCCGCCACCTCCCGGATGGCCTCCCTGCCGTTGGGCAGCAGCACGGTGTCCCGCCGGATGTGCAGGATTTTCCCGTCGTAGATGGTCTCGCTGTGCAGTGTCTTTTCTTGCAGCTCCATAATGTCATGCTCCTTCTTCCATGCGCTCCGGCGTTTCGCCGCCGCTTGTACTCCCCTCCGCCGTCAGGTCCGCCGGAGTGAGCGTGTCTGTATAGATCCCGCTGACGCCCTGGTCCAGCAGCTCCCGGGCCTCCTGGGCGTCGTTGACGGTGTGGACGTACACGGCTACCCCCAGCTCCCGGGCGATGGGGGCGTAGGCCTCCCGCCACCAGTAGTCCCACAGGGTCAGGCCCAGGAAGCCGTTGTCCGCGCAAAAGGAGGCGGCCTCCCGGAAGGCGTCCTCCGTGCCGGCGAAGCCGGTAGCGTAGAGGGTGTAGATATAGTGGGGAAAGTGGTGGAGACCGTCCACCACCTTGAACATCAGCTCGTCGTAGACCTGGATGACGAAGCGGTCAAAGAGGTAGGTGAGCCCCAGCTCCTTTGCGTCGGAGAGCATGGCGGTGAACTGGGCGGTGACCACCTCCGCCTCGGTGAATTTGGTGTCGGTAATGATGCAGACGTCGGGGTACTCCTCCATGAGCAGCAGCAGGTCCTGGAAGGACAGGGGGGTGTACTCCCCCAGAACCGGCGTTTCCAGAAATTCCTCCAGGGTGGGGATGGACGTCTCGCTGACGCCCTCCTGCCAGCCCGCCCGCCAGTCGTGACGGAGGACCACCTCCATATCCGACGTCAGCCGCAGGTCTGCCTCAAATACCCGCACCCCCGCCGCGTACTGGGCCTGAAAGCCCTCCAGGCAGTTGAGGACTGTGACCAGCTCCCGGCCATTCGCGTCCGTCAGGGCGTCCGCCGTCCCATCGCCTGAAGCCCCGCCGGCGGGATCGCCGCGGCTCCCATGCCGTGGGCGATCAGGGAGGCGTCCGCCAAAATGTCCGGGGCGGAGAGGGCGTCCTCCGGCGGCTCCTTTTCCGTCACGGTCTCCTCCGCCGGCTCCAGCCAGGCGGGGATATTTTCCTCCTCCGCCGACAGCGCCGCTTCCTGCGCCTCCTGCGCCGCGGGAGGGGTGGGCTCCTCCGTCTTCTGGCCGTCGTAGGCGGCCAAAAGGGCGGCCAGGGCGACGAACTGGACCAGGACCAGGGCCAGCAGGGCATAGATTGGGGTGTTGGATCGGCTGTTTCGGGACATAGAGGGTGCCTCCTGAGCTGTAACGCTTTGTTTAGTATATCATAGCGGTGGACAGAATTCCACTGGAATTTCACCGCTTGTGGGAGCGGAAATTGCAGGCTTGCCAACCAGTCTGTACTGCGGTTCCGCAAGGGCATTTCACGCGATTCCCCGGCGGGGCTTGCGCCGGAGCGGGAGGTCTGCTATAATGAACAACACATCATCATCTGTTCAGGGAACGAGCAGAGGAAAGGGGAGGCGGCATGTGCCAGGAAAAACAGACAGGGATGGCGCTGGAGGACAGTGAGGCGTACAGCCATGAGTACATGCACGCCCACGGCGTCCCCCATGAGCACAGCCACGGCCATGTCCACAGCCACGAGCACACCCGGGCGGTGGTCAACCGCCTGGCCCGGGCCATCGGACACCTGGAGCGGGTGAAGGCCATGGTGGAGGAAGGGCGGGACTGCTCCGAGGTTCTCATCCAGCTGGCCGCTGTGCGCAGCGCCATCAACAACACCGGCAAGGTCATCCTCAAGGACCACCTGGAGCACTGTATCGTCCAGGCTGTGGAGGACCACGACTACGCCACCATCGAGGAGCTCAACCGGGCCATCGAGCAGTTTGTGAAGTGATTTCGTAACGTGAAAAGGCGGGAGGCGGATTTTTTGCCTCCCGCTCTGTGCCATAATAGGTCAAACGAGAGGAAAGGGGGCGGCGAGATGGACCTGCTGGAAAAGCTGGAGGCCTACGCCCGGTCGGGGGCGTGCTCCATGCACATGCCGGGGCACAAGGGGGTTGGACCGGGGACTGAGCTGCCCTGGGCCCTGGACATTACGGAGATCGACGGCTTCGACAACCTCCACGACGCCCACGGCGTTCTCCGGGAGGCCATGGACCGGGCCGCCGGGCTCTGGGGCTCGGACCGGGCCTTCTTCCTGGTGGGCGGCAGCACCTGCGGCATCCTAGCGGGGATCGCCGCCGCCGTGAGCCCCGAGGACACGGTCCTCCTGCCCCGGGGGTGCCACAAATCTGTGTACAACGCCCTGGAGCTGCTGGATCTGGTGCCCGTCTACCTGCCGGTGCCGGCGGACGAGGCCGCCGGCGCGGCGGGGAGCCTGCCGCCGGAGACGGTGGCCGCCGCCCTGGCTGACCACCCAGAGGCCAGGCTGGTCATCGTCACCAGCCCCACCTACGAGGGAGTGGTCAGCGACGTCGCCGCCATCGTGGACCTCGCCCACGCCGTCGGTGTTCCGGTGCTGGTGGATGAGGCCCACGGGGCTCACCTGGGCTTTTCTCCCGCCTTTCCCACTGGAGCGGTGGCCGCCGGAGCGGACGTCGTGATCCAGAGCCTTCACAAGACCCTGCCCAGCCTGACCCAGACGGCCCTGGCCCACTGGCGGCGGGGGCTGGTGGACGGGGAGGCCCTGGCCCGGTACCTGACGGTGTTCCAGACCAGCAGCCCCTCCTATCTCCTCATGGGCTCCATGGACCGGTGCGTGGGGCTGCTGGCGGAGCGGGGCCGAGAGATCTTCGCCGCCTATGAGAAGAATTTAGCAGTCTTTGACCGGGCTATCCTGCCGTTGCGGAAGCTGCGGGTCCTCTGCCACGGGGGGGACGCCCTGGCGGACCACCCGGCCTTTTACGCCTTCGACCCGGGGAAGCTGGTCATCTCCACCCGTGGGACCAGTATGACCGGGCCGGCCCTGATG
>OESB01000347.1_pt1 | contig 9270 bp, 16 predicted proteins | sample 1540131 | NCBI WGS metagenome assembly OESB01 (sample SAMEA3891888, study PRJEB23780) | metagenome | biome: terrestrial biome; feature: animal house; material: Caecal content | place: Italy | collected 2015-05-05 | reverse complement strand
GCTCTCGGCCATGCTGGCGATCAGTTCCGTGTCAATGCCGTCCAGCTTCTGCTTGTCGGCATAGCTCAAAAGACCAGCGCCGTTGACGCCATCTGGACCGTAACCAGCACCAATCAGGGTCAGTACGCCGTGCTGTACGTCGGGGGAATAGGTGCCATCCTCCTGCTTGGTGAAGATACGGATCTCGGCGGTGTTGGTGGTCTCCGTGCGCTGGACATTGACGATCTCGCTGAGGATCTCGTCAGGCATGGAGCTGATGATGCCCTGCAGGCTGGTAATGTCAGAGGCCATGTCGGCAGCCTCGGGGGCGTGAGCCGCCACGTAATCCACCAGCTCCTTGAAGGTGTTCACCGAGCCGTCATCGCTGACCTTCTCAGCGAACGCATTCACCGCGTCCGTCGCGGCCTGGGAAGCGGCCTGCTCCACGGCTTCCTGGTCCACCGCCACAAACAAGCCGTCGCCGCGCACCTCCAGCAGGTTGCCCTCGTCCTGGGACACGCCGACCTGGATGGTCTTAAAGCCGTCCTCACCGTCCCCTAGGATGATGGTGGCGTCAACAGGGGTCAGACCGGCGGAAGCGCCGGAGCCGGAGATGCCGTCCAGCTTCGCCTTGTCCGCGGCGGACATCAGGCCGGCGGCAGCGGCGGTGGCCTCCCGGCCCACTGCGTACAGCTCCTCGCCCTTGCGGATCTCCTTTACATCCGTGAGCCAGTACAGAGTATTGGCGTCCTTCTGCTGCAGAGCGTCATAGACCGCCTTTGTACCGACCTTAAAGATCACATTGTTTGCCATGCTATCCTCCTCCATAAAAGAATTCAGCGCCCCCATACGGGAGCGCGTATCTGTCACATTTCTTCCCAGATGTAATCTGAGGTGACCTGGCTGCCGTCGATGTCAGACCACTCATCAAACGGATTCAGATCCACAGGCCCAGGGATGTCTCCCGGCTTCTCCTCAACGGTGAAGGTCAGGATCTTTCTGTCGTCGATGTGGGGCACGTAGACGGCGCCGCTGACATCCAACATACTGCCGAGATTTTTCTCGGTGCCGTCGCTGAAGCGGAGGACCATCTCGCCCTCCTCCGTAATGACGATATCCGTAATGCACTCGCCGGTGTCGGTGCAGACATAGATCCTGTCGCCAATGGGAATGCCGTTGGCGGTCAACTGGATGGTGCTGGTCTCCGCGTCGAAGATCAGGTTGTCCGCCTTCTTCGCGTCGGTCTCCTCTACGCGGGTCTCCATCCTGGCAAGCTGCATCGTCAGCCAATCCAGCTGGTCCAGCTGACCCTCCTCCAGCAGCTCGTCGGAGGAGATGGAGGGAAGGATCCGCAGGAAGGCGGGGGAGGAGCGCAGAACGACAGCCCCCTGTTTGTCAACGATGGAGAGGCACAGCTCGATCTCTCCGGCCTCAGCGGTCATGACTGACGTGAGGGAGGTGACATACTGCGCGTAGTTCTGGTACAGCTCCTCCTTCCTCGCCAGCCCCTTGGTCATCCCCATGCCGCTGGGCAGAATAAACCTGGCGATCACATTCGCGTTCGCCAGGTCCACATTGTCGATATTGGGTGGAATCAGGAAAAGAAGCTGGTCCGCCTTGTGCTCAAACTGGTGCAGGATCGGCTTGCGGGTGACGAGCAAAGACTTGTCCTGTTCCATTTTGATAATGATCACGGTCTCACCTCCTCACGCTAACGTGATGATCACGATATAGACGGTCAGGTCCACAGCGGGGACCTCCTCACAGGTAAAAGTCAGGCTGTTTTCCGCCTGGACCCGGCAGCGGACCACGGAGTCCTCATACGCCTCCATTGCCGTCCCGGCGGCGACCGGGATGAGCAACTGCGTAAGCTCGTCGGCGGAGACGCCCGGGACGGATACTGTCTGCCGATTGTCTGCCCAGCCGGCCGCCGTCAGGGAGACCGGGATATAGGGAGGCACTTCCGCCTTCCCGCTCCAGGCCGTCCGCTCCAAAGCGGTGATGTGGGAAACTGCGTCTCCCATGTGGGTATCCAATCCGCTCTGAACGGCGGCCGCGCTCCCGGCGGGGTCAGCCCCGACCAGCTCATAGGTATAGTCGCCAGCCGTGGGGATTACCGCCCCCGTGCGCCCGTTGAAGGTGGAGACGCCGATATCCTTTCCTGCAACCGCGGCGTCCACATAGGACTTGATCCCGGCGGAGGTGACCGGATTTCTGCTGTCTGCCGCCGGTGTGTCGTCGAATGTCAGCTCCTCCTGCTTTCCCGCCATGGCATCCTGAAGCACGGCGATGGCCTCATCGAGCTTTACCATGTTGGAGTCCGTATCGCCGGACATCTCTGTCCGCCAGGAGAGGAAGGTTTTGTCGGTGGAAGCCGGAGTCAAATACAGCTTCAGCCGTTCCGTTACATCAGCCATGTTGCGTTCCCTCCTCCTCAATGATAAAATCGACCTCCGTCAGCGGCATGTCGTCCCATGTGGTGAGCATGTAGTCGTCCATTTCGCTGACGAGCCGCAGACGCCCCTTCAGAAGGTTCGCGTGGCCGGATATGGCAAAAGCTCCATCCACCCGCAGTTCTGCCTGCCGGGAGAAGGCGGCGCCTCCCTCCAGCGTGAACGTTCCTGCGGCGGAGAGCTCCGCCAGCCGCTCCAGTGACATCTCTCCGGATCGGAGAGCGAACCCCTCGCCCGTCAAGCGCAGGGCCAGGTAAGAGCGCAAAATCGGATCGTCGGACCGGAATACGATGAGATCGCCGCCGTGGATCCCGATCCGGAGCTTTCGCCCGAAAAGGCCGCTCATCACATGGGGGATCTCTCTGCGGCAGGAGATGGGGTAGGGGGGAGAGTTCACGTGCTTCAGCGGGATCAGCCTGCGCCGGCAGGGCAGCTTGACCGGCCTGTCATGGGGATTGCTTCTCACTGCGCCGCCCCCCTTACTCCCCGGCGGCAAGCTCTATGAATTGCAGCCACAGCTCCTGGGGTGGGAAGAGGAGCGTATTGTCCGCCGTCACCGTCTGGGGCGCGTCCAGGGGCCTGCACCAGACAGGGGACGCCCCCTCGGCGGGGCCGTCAAAGAGGACGCAGTAGGACACAGTTCCCCAGGAGCCGGTGCTCTTGGGGAACTCAATGTTGCTTGCGTTATACACCTTGCCGTCGGACGAGGCGGAAAAGGGGGCCGGGACCCTGGCGTATCCCGCCCCGCTCGGCTCCTTGATATTGCCGCCGGAGGCGTCCATCTCCGTGGCGCTCAGTCCGACGTAGTAGGTGGAGGGGAGGGCGCCGCCGCCGCTGTTCCCCTTGAAAATATTGTCCATGACAAGGTTTTTGAAGCTTGTGGTAAACATCAGTCACCTCCAAAAAAAGCGCTCTTGTTGCGGTTCGCCAGGACCGTCAGATACCCCTCGTAGATTTCAGACTCCGTCCCGTTGGTCAGGTGGAGCTGGTAGATGTATTTCCCTGAGAGGGAGAGGGTCTTGTCGGAGTCAATGACGAAGCGCAGCACCCCGTCCTCATCCAAGCCGGTGGAGGCGATGGAGAACAGGGGCGCGTCGGTGAGGTTGATGTAGGGGGAGACAGACAGGTACCCCACGACCTCCTCCGGGTCAACGCTCATACAGAAATAGTCCGTGATCTGGAAGTCAACAGGGTGTGTCGCGCCGGCGACCATGGTGATGGCCGGAAGTCTGAAATGATCCATAATCAACCTCCCACGTTGACCGGCCACTCGCAGGTAAACGTGTATCTGCCGGAACCGGTCATGGTAATCGTGTTGTCTCCCCGAGCGAACCGGGGAAAGTGAAACGGCGTATCATACGATAGGTACTGATACGGGTTGAGGCCGCTGGCTGAGGTGATCACACCGTTCTCGCAGTCGATGGTCAGATCCACCATGGCGGAGGGGAGACCCTGGAACGTAAAAGAGCTGGTCTCCATGCGGTTTTCGATCCAGATCGAGAGATCGCCGCCCGTGTGACCGGTGATCGCAAGTTTCGGATAATAAAAGCCGTTGTGGGAGCTCTCGCTGCGAAGCGTCGTGGTCAGAGAGGAAGCGACCATGTAGTCGTAGACCATGGGCCTCAGATAGGCGTAGGGGGAGTCGCAGGTCACCTGGAAGGACACACCCCACTTGTTTCCCGCCACCTCCACGGCCTGCAGGTCGGAGATCAGGCAGCGGTACCGGATCTCCTCCATGTCCTCCTGGACAATGGACAGCCATTTATATTCCCTGTGGCCCGTGAGCCAAGAGGCGATCTTCTGGAGATCCCATCGGTCCAGCGGCTCATTGGAAGCGGCGCGGTCCTCGCTGACGCATAGTACCATGGTGAAGGTCAGCGGGGCGTTGACGGCGCCGCCATAAAAAAGAGACCGGTATCGGCCGTCGATACGATCCTCCGCGATCTCCAGATCAGAGGTGAAGGTGGTGGCGCTCTGCCGGCTGGAGGCAAAGTCGTACATGACCAGCCCCATCTCCTCGCAGGATACGCCGTCAAAAAGCATTGAAGTTCCGTAAAAGGACATCAGTGTCCTCCTTACTCGCCCTTCTCCGCCTCGGCGGCCTGCCGCTCTTGGTGGATACGGGCGTCGCATTCATCCTTCAGCCCCGCCAAGGCCCGGAAGGCGGCGGACATAGCATAGGTGTTCTGCTGCCCACTGTAGGTAACGCTGCCGATGGCCGCCTCGATGAATTCGAGGGTACTTTTGATTTCCGTAAAAGACATATTTTATTTTCTCCTTTTGATCAAGCGGTCTCGTTGAGGGCGTCCCGGAGGTCAAGGAAAAGGTCCGCGGCGATTGGATCTCCACGGTATACGCGGCTCGGTACACGTCCGCTGGTGGAGATATCCTCGATAGCGGAGCGCGCTTCGTTGATGATGCTTGCCTCGATGGGATCTCCGCGATAGACCCTGGTGAAAGCGTACTGGGACAGCCCATCATAATCCCGAAACTCGTTGATCCTGTCGCAGAAGTCGTTCCATTCCGACGCGCTGAGGTCAATGGTTCGACCGGATGCGATGGAGCTGTACCAATCCCAGTCGTCTGGCCTGGACCCGCCGCCCTGAGAGGGTGTAGTAAAATACTCCGTACCGATCCAGTCGGTGGAGTTCCCAGTCACTACGCCGGCGTTGACGGCATAGTCTGTCCGTTCCTCCAGCCCCTCGAAAGTCCTGGTGATGGACGTCGAGGTTGCCGTATGCTGCTCGTCGATGATCGTCACATTGCCGGGATCTGTGCGGACGAAGAATCGAACAACATCACCAGAGGACACGCCTCGGACAGTGATGGTGATCGCTAATGGAAACGCTGTAAATGTAAATGTGGCCATTGATCAGAACCTCATGCGAATGTGGCGGTTAGTCCCTCGACAGTTGCTTCATTGAAATCCAAATAGCCCTCAAACATGATTCTCATGTTGCTTGGTGAGCTGATATGAACTACTGGGTAGTCATCATAGGAGTATGAGAATCGGAGAGCTTCATAATAATCTCTCGCTGGCGCGGGGACATAACCCCACAGCGTAAAGCCGTCATTATAGACTTCCAGCTCGTTTGCCTGAATTTTAGGAGAGGACACCAGCGAGAAATCAATATATGTGCTTTTGATATAATCTGGTAATTCAGTTGGTTCAATAGAATTCGCCAGCTCATATGCTTCATCCGCTCGATTTTGAGCACTATTGGCGAGATCATACGCCTCGCTCTGCCCGATCTCCGTCACGTTATTCCAGTTGATGGAGCTGCCTGTGCCCATGGTGATGTTGCCATTGATGGTGACGGTTCCTGTCTCGCTGACCTGGAAGGAGATCCCGCCAGTGCTGCGGTTGTGTATGGTAATACCGTAGAGGTCGAGATACTCAGAGCTCCACTTCCCGCCGTCCATCATATTGTTGCCGTTGGCGTCCAGATAGGCGGCAGCCTGTACCGTGCCCTTGAAGGTGCCGGTGGCGCCAGTGATATCCCCGCTGAATACGCCGTCGGTGGCATAGATGGTTCCCTTGAAGTAGGCGTTGCCATAGAGGTCCATCCAGACACAAGGGACCGGCGTGCGGCTACCAATGTCGTCGATGTTGGTTGCACTGGAACCGTCCGTCATCTTGATACCGATGATGTTGCCGCTGCTGTCGTAGGCATTCCCGCAAGATCCTGATATTGAACTACCGCTACCATCAACCAAATGAGGAGGGGGTATCATGAGCAAGTTCCAAATCGGCGACCGAGTGGAGTGTCACTACCGTGCCGGCGATTGGGACGGAGAGCTTGGCACGGTGGTATTTACGAATGAATATGGAATGGGCTCAATCGCGGTAGAGCTGGATCTCTATCACGGGAGCAAACATACCTGTGACGGGTGGGCAAAGAACGGCCACGGCTGGTGGTACTCGCCTTCCGAGCTCATTTTGATCCACGACAGAACACTGCCCAGTCTGGAGGACCTGATATGAAGCTGCACGATGGAGATCTTGTGAAGATCCGTCCGGGGAGAAAGTGGGCGGGCGAGACCGGAATGGTGATCCGTGCCGGCCAGAGCAGTTATGGTGTGGCGTTTGACCAGTATGAATCTGGCCGTCACAACTGCGAGGGCCGTGTCGAAACTGGCCATGGCTGGTGGTATTTCAACGAATCCGATGTGGAGGTGCTCGCTCCAAGCGAGATCGACATCGACATGGAAGACCTGATTTGAAGCCTCTCCGTTTTTTGGAGAGGCTTTCCTATGCCCACAAGTCCTGACCTCCCCGTGGTGTGGGCGGGTAACGCCAACAGGACGCAATATGATTTTGCGGCACTGACCGCAGCAATTTAAGGAGGAACACAAAATGAACGTCAAGGTCGTAGGCAACAATGTCATCATCACCACCGTCGTCAGCCTGGAGGAGCTGAAGGAGCTGAACAAGCGGAAGCCCGAGGCCCTGGTCCTGACCGAGAAGAACGGTGACAAGGTCAAGGAGATCTTCCGTGTGGGCGTGGGCGAGAGCTCCCTGTCCGCCTACGGCGCCGCCTTCAGCGGCAACACCAACACCGAGCCAAAGCTGGCCATGATGACCCTGGACATCTCCAGCAAGCCTGCCGAGATGGACGTCAAGGAGTACATCGCCGACACCTACGGCGCCGCTATCCTGAAGTTGAGCTGTGTGGAGGAGCAGTAGTCGCTATAGAGAAAAATGTATAGAAGCGGGGGTCGAACTATGTCAGAACGTCTCATCATCGTCGGCGATATCCACGGCTGTTACCACACGCTGCTCGACCTTCTCAGGAAGCTGGACTACGTGAGCCGCAGCGACACGCTGGTTTTTGTCGGCGATTACATCGACCGGGGACCATGGGCCTTCGATGTGGTGAGAACGCTGCGTGAGCTTCAGCGGCAGGTGGGGCGGGATCGGGTCATATGCCTGCGGGGCAACCACGAGCAGTTCGCCATTGATTACGCCGGGAGCCTCACGCCGCGCTGGGAGAGGAACGGCGGCGCCGCCACCCTCCGAAGCTATGACCTGAACGGCGCGGACATGGAGGATGACATCGCCTGGTTTCGATCCCTCCCCCTCGTCTATGACGCCGGTGAGATCCTGATCTGCCACGCCGGCCTGAGATATCCCCAGCTGTGCGACAATACTGAGGAGGACCTCCTGTGGGGACGGGAGTGGATCGCCTATGACCGCCAGCCCCGGGAGAAGCAGGTGGTATTCGGCCACACGCCGCTGCGGACATTTCTGCCCTATGCGGCCGGCACCGGGGATATCTGCATCGACTGCGGCTGCGTGTACGGCGGAAGCCTCTGCGCTCTCGTCATACAGGAGGATGGGAGCCGCACCCTTGTATCCGTCAGGAAATCTGAAAAGGACAGTGAGACGGAGCTTGAGAATCGAGGAAAAGAATAGGGAGTCATGCTATGTCGAAAAATTACTATATTTCCGACCTGCACCTGGGCCATGGCAATGTGATCCGGTTTGACGGCCGCCCCTTCGGGGATGTGGCGGAGATGGAGCAAGCGCTGATCTCCAACTGGAACAGCCGTGTGGGGAGGGACGACACCGTATACATTCTGGGTGACTTCATCTGGGGAAAGGAGCCGGAGTGGCGGCGCTTGGTGCCGCTGTTTACGGGCAATAAGGTCCTGATCCGGGGCAACCACGACCTGAAGTCCATGTCCCGGGATGTCCGCAATCTGTTCCAGGATGTGAAGGACTACAAGGAGATCACCGACGACGGCCGCCACGTGATCTTGTGCCACTACCCGATCCTGTTCTACAAGGCGGCGTACAATCCCCTGTGCTATATGCTCTGCGGCCATGTCCACACCACCAGGGAAAACGGATTTTTGAACCAGTGGCGCCAGGAGCTCCGCCTGACCAAAAGCGCCGCCGGAGATAACCAGGGAAATATATATAATGTAGGGTGTATGCTGCCCTACATGGGCTACACGCCCCGGATGCTGGACGAGATCATCGCCGGCGCGAACCAGACCGCCCTCTGAGCGAACGGCTCAGGGGGCATTATTTGTTTACAAGGAGGTATCGCTATGCAGTCATTTCTTGTGCTCAGCAGCGAGGAGATCCACGCCATGATCCCGTATGCCATGATCTGTATGACCCGGTATGGGGCGCACTGGGGGACCGGCCGCCGGAAGCGCCGCTGGGCAGAAGAATTCACTGAAGCCGAGCGCGCCGCGTCCGCCAAGCTGTTCCTCCGGTCCTACGACTGGACCGTGGGCGGCGGCGTGCCGGACAAGGTCAGAATGACGCCGGACACCCTGCGGCTGTGGATGAAGCTCGGTGCGTTCTGCGCCGGGATCTGAGAGGAGGATGGACATGGAACGGGAATGGAAATTGGGTGAGGACCTGAGCACCTGCGACAATTTGCTGGATGGCGTCACCTTTGACGACTTGATTTTGGCGGTCCACTGCAACTGCCGGAAGATCACTCCGGAGGCAGTCCTCTCGGAGCTGAAGACCATCCTGGCCCAGCGCCGCCAGGACATGCTGCACCTGCTGGTGAACAATATGGAGCAGATCATGGAGGAAGCCCAAAAGGGGAGAGAGTAAAACAGAAGGCGGTGACGCAGGGGACCGGGAAATATCCCGGTTCTCTTGCTGTCCTAAGCGGTAAATACTTGTTGACAAGAGCAGGCTATATGCTATAATATATATGTAACTAAAAAGTAGTTACAAAGGAGCGAGCAGACGAAAGATGGCTAAGATAGATGTGCTGCTGGATAAACTATGTACGAAACCAACCCCATCCGACTTCAGGTTTTCTGATCTGAGGAAGGTGATGGCCTATTTTGGGTACATGGAATCCAA
>OESB01000343.1_pt1 | contig 9380 bp, 10 predicted proteins | sample 1540131 | NCBI WGS metagenome assembly OESB01 (sample SAMEA3891888, study PRJEB23780) | metagenome | biome: terrestrial biome; feature: animal house; material: Caecal content | place: Italy | collected 2015-05-05 | reverse complement strand
AGTCGGCTCTACCGGGTCTTTAACGGGCACTGCCTTGATTACATCGTTGGTGCAGTAGTAGCTATACATGCCGGTCTTTACCACGTTGGTGGTATATAGTGGTAGTATAAAAATAGTACAAAGTAAAGATGCCATGCAGACCTAAATCATGTATGATAAGAGAGATGATAAAAAGGAGGCAGTACAGGCATGGCAAAGGGTAGCAGATATGATCAACAGTTTAAGGAGAATGCAGTCAGGTATCGTTTGGAACATCCAGAACTCTCACTTCAGAAGGCAGCTGAGAATCTGGGAATCAGTGATTCCGCTCTCAAGACGTGGCTCCGAGCGGCCAGAGAGAATGAAGGGAGCGTACCAACACGGGGATCCGGGAATTATTCCAGTGATGAGGCGAAAGAGATCGCACGTCTCCAGCGTGAACTAAGGGATACAAAGGATGCGCTTGAAATTCTAAAAAAAGCCATCAGTATCCTGGGAAAATGACAGAGGCTGTCTATACTGCCACAGCGGAGTATATTGTGGAAATGGAGCAGCGTCCGGTGAAGCACCACGTCTCTGTCAGCGGGGTACTGAAACATCTTGGTGTTTCACGATCCGGTTATAATGCTTGGAAAAAAAGAGTCCCTTCTGCCACGGAAAAACACCGTGGGGAGATCAAACAGAAAATCCGAAAAATCTATGAAGATTCCCACCAGAACTATGGAGCCCCTAAGATCACAAGGGAATTGTGGAAAACCGGCGAAAAAATCGCAGTGAAAACTGTGGCGAATTACATGCGTCAGATGGGAATCAAAGCCCAATGGGTAAAGCCATATGTACAAACAACCATAGATTCTGATTTCAGTTCGAAACTGCATAACATTCTGAATGAACAGTTCAATCCCGCTCAGCCGGATGCTGTATGGGTGTCGGATATCACTTATATCTGGACGTTTGACGGCTTTGTATACTTAACCAGCATTATGGATCTGTATTCCCGGAAAATCATCGCATGGGTCTTGGGCGAAACACTGGAAGCATCCCATGTGGTGGAATGTATCGAGAAAGCAAAGAAAATCCGCAGAATAGCACATCCGCTTATCATACATACAGACCGTGGCTGCCAGTATGTATCGGATGCATTCCGTAAAGCAACAGAGGGGATGGTAAACAGCTATTCAAAAAAAGCATATCCATGGGACAATGCGTGTATTGAATCGTTCCATGCATTACTGAAAAGGGAGTGGATCAACCGTTTTAAAATTTTTAATTACCGGCATGCATATAAGCTGGTATTCGAATATATAGAAACATTTTATAACACAGTGAGGACACACAGCCATTGTGGATATCTTTCGCCAGATCAGTATGAAAAAGAATACTATGCAGCGTTAGATGAAAGAGCTGAAGCTTTAGCAGGGTAACTCAACATTAAAAGGGCATATTTAATTTGTACTTTTTCTTGACATAGGACCACTGTCTGCTTGAAACCAACCAAGTGGTAAGCGCGCCACCTTGTTTCCCACGATAGTTTGCATATTTTTCATAAAGCCAAGGCCAGCCGTATAACTGAGTTTTGTGCCTAAGAAAGAGAATATAGAAGCCAATAGCGCTACGCTGGCAAGTACAATCATCCAGCCCCAAAATGATACTCCCCACTGCGTACTTTGCGTTTGCAGAGTTGTGGTAGCTGGCATCATAATGGCAAGTGCAAGGCCGATCAGTCCCCCTGACAGAATACAAAATAATGTTCCTTTTTGGTGCATTTTTTGGTCTCCATCAAGCATATAACGATGAAATCTCGATAAAAGCCATTTTGATTTATTCATACCTTATTTCTCCTTTCTCATTAAAATGATTGAAACCACCTTGTCTCAATAGTGCTTGATAATGTACATTATCTAAAAGTTCATGATGTGTTCCAATAGCAACTATTTCCCCTTGCTCCATTACAGCTATTTGATCTGCGCCTAAAATGGCATTCAGACGATGCGCAATAACCAACACAGTACGATCTTTAATCAATGCATTAAGTGCTTTTTGAATTTCCAACTCTGAATCTGGATCAGCAAAAGCTGTGGCCTCATCCATAATCAAAATTGGTGCATCTGCTAAAACCGCACGGGCAATGCTAACTCTTTGGCTTTCCCCTCCCGATAAAGAACAATCAGTTCCCAATACGCTGTCATAACCTTTAGGCAGAGACATAATCAAATCGTCAATCTGAGCAATTTTCGCTGCTTTACGAATCTCATCTATAGTTGCATCCTGTCTTGCAAGCGATATATTCCGCTGGATACTGGCATTAATGAGCATAGGGTCTTGAAGCACAAAGGCAATTTTGTCATAGAGCGTTTGCGATGAAATGTTTCTTAAGTCTACACCGCCTAAACTAATAGAACCATTTTGCGGATCATCAAAACGCGCGATAAGTGTAGCAAGCGTAGATTTGCCAGAGCCAGAAGGGCCAATTAAAGCTGTTATTGTATTAGGATTCAAAGTAAGATTAACCCCTTTTAATGCTTGCGTATCTCCATATGAGTAGGTAACATCTTTTACTTGCAGAACAAGTCCGTTGGGTTTTTGTGGAGATTTCGTTTCAGGAATGACGGGAGTATCCATAATATCGCAAAGGCGGATGGCAGCAGATCCAGCCATTTGATAGGACCATGTAATATTAGCAACGGAGCTAATTGCAACAGGTAAAACGATTGCTATTAAAGTGCAAGCCAGAACTTGAGGAAGACTCGCTAAACCGGCTCCCATAATCAATGCGCCACCGGTGAAATTGACGAATAAAAGTAACGGTGCTGAAATAAGTTCCCCTGCTATGGAGCAAAGACCAATCAATGGCGCACACCAATCCCAATAAGATTTAGAAAAAGCTTCTGCTGCGTTGGCGTAATTTTGATGGGCTTTTCCAGTCTTAGAGAAGGCCTTCACTACCTTGATACCAGCAACCAGTTCAATCATTGTGGAAGAAACCTCCCCCAGATGCCTGTTCATTTCAGCAGTTTTTGGCCCCATATCCTTCATAGAAATTCCTTGTAATAAAAAGTATAGTGGGATGGTCACGATACCAATAAGTGCTAAACGCCAGTTAATCACAAACATAAACACAAGTAGTACTAATGGCGCTAACACACCGTTTAGCATATCAACTGGCGCATGAGCCACGACAGTATGAACCGTTTTTGTATCATCCTGTACGGCGTTACGTATTTTACCAGAATCAGTTTGGCTAAACCACGCAAGTGGTACATGGCTCAAACGCTCTACAATCCTTTGGCGAATAATGAAACGCAATTTCATATCCGCGAAATGTGTGATAATTAAAGACAGTGCATGGAAAAACAATTTTGAAAGAAAAGCCATAACTAAAAGATTCACAACTTTATGTACTTGCACTGCATTAATCTGTTCGCCGGTGGCTTGCGCCGATAAAAAAATATCCCCTAACCACACTAAAGCTAAATATGGAACGAAAGACAATAATGCAGAAAGAATTGTAAAAATTTGAGCTAAAAGTATCCTTACTTTTATGGGTTTGGACAAACGTTTAATCGCAGCCTGCCCTTCTTGATCTTTTTTGCGATCTTGTTCTTTTATCTCTGACATAAGGTTTCCTCCTCGTTTTTAAATTGGTAGTACAAAATAGTTGCACTAAACTAACCGCACTATATAGCTTATTAGTTATTTCATTTTAATTCAACCCAAAACATACCCGTTTTTGCCCAAAACAGTATTATGCAATTTAACCTTTAACAATATGCTGCCAAAAAATATAAAACGATATACAAATTATAAATTCAAAAAATACTTTAGATGCAATAGTACTGACTACATTATCTGGAGACGTGTCGATCAATCACAGCATTTGTTTGATGGGAACTGAATTGAGTATTGCTGAAATCGCACAAGTAGTTGGATATGATCGGCCCGAAAATTTTGCGAGATTACTGAACTATTACCAAGAGAATATCGGAAAATGATAAAGCAAAGAACCTATTCTCGTAGCAGATTTACCATAGCATCAAGTAAAAAGACTCGCAGGTTAGAGCATAACCTCTTTCCTGCGAGTCTCATTCTTTCTTTTCTTCTGGTGGCACAAATTCCAGCAGATCACCAATCTCACAATTCAATACCGTACATAGTCGAGCGAGAACATCTATATCCAATCGAGTGATCTGATTCCTGCAGTAGTTGTTGATCTGTGTCCGCTGCATCTCTGCCCGGTGGCTCAACATGTTTTTGCTGAGGCCGGATTCCTTTAATAGTTCATCCAGCTTGATCCGAATGGTTCCATACTCCACTTGCCAACCCTCCTGCCCAATATTTTTGTTGACAAGTATAGTGTACCCTTGGTAGAATAGAAAAATAAGATGTAGAAAGTCTTGTCAGACTTTCTACACAGATAAAACAAACAAATCAAATACGGAAACAGGTGGATACAATAAGCAAAATCACATAGCTTTCTTTATTTTGCAATTTCTTGTCAAAATTTGCGGCGGGCCTCGGCAAAAGCTAAGAGAAAGCTACTTAATTCCTAAAAATCCCCTTTTATAATACCCTCATCAAAATTGGATGAGGGGGAAACTACACCTTTCCTGTCAGTTATCCCCGTAAGGGGAGAACATGGCAAAGAGGTACATAGGAACCGGCGAACATCCGCCAGGAAATAAAAAATGTCTATTACATACCGCAGTCCTCCAGGGGATTGCGGTATTTTTCTATTCGACATCTTTTGCCACATTTCTGCCTTTATTCCCATCGTGTAGTTATTTTTGTTGGCGTTATGCGCTCGTCTTTTGGCGAGCGCATTTTCTATTTGTCGGAAAATGGCGATGGCTGCCGCTTGACAGGCAGCGCCGCCCTTCCTGCAGAGGGCCTCCGTCCGTCTGGATTTTCCCCAAAATTCAGACGAAATGGAGGTTTAACAGCGTGGACGCTGATAAGAAGAAAATATGGATTCGTGGTCAATTTATCGAGGTCACGGATGAGGTGTATACAGCTTATATGAAAGGCGATAGAAAAATAAGATATTTTGAAAATGATCTGAAAACAAGACGGACGGTTAAAGATAAGGATGGAAACATAAAACAAATCCTTCCAAGCCGAGAAGATTCTTTGGACAGGCTTATGGAAGATAACGCACAGCAGTTTCTTGATAGCCATGAGAGCGTGGAGGATATTGTAATTCAAAAAATTTCTGCTGAAAAATTACATATGGCGCTCTTAAGGTTGCCAAAGAAGGATCAGGAATTGATTTATGCGTTGTTCTATGAAGAAAAAACGGAAAGAGATTATGCAAAACAAGTTGGTGTGTATCCAAGCGCTGTTCATAGTAGAAAAATCCGTATTCTCAAAAAACTGAAAAAACTTTTGAAATAATGTGAGCAGACCTCTCACTTAACGGTAAATAAAGTGAGAGGTCTTTTTATGGCCGCTTAGAACCTTGAAAAGTTCATACCCATTCATCAAGTACGTTCCTGTTGCTATCGTGATGAGCGTAAGCCACGTTAGCGGGTACGCCATGATCCGGACGGGTAAAGGCAGCGAAATCCCACATATATAGAAGAATCGGTTTGCGGCTGTTTTATCTGTCCGGGGAGCGGAAAATACCCGGCTATAACTGTCAGATTGCTACTGATAAGGCGATAACAGGCAACAGGTATCATGATACTCCTGTCCGGTCATAAAGTCGAGCGTTAAGAGCGTCGCAACAAGTGAGGGCAGCTTTGGGAGAACCTCAGAGGGGTACAGGCCCGTGGAGCTGATCAGCAGTCAGCCGCTTGATGATTTCCCCGCATGAAATACATGCGATAACAGCCGGGGCGTCGAGGACAAATAGGCTGAAACAGGCAATTATGGTAGCCGGATACAAAGAAATACTTTGCGTCCGGCTGATACATACCCGCTATGGATAATGGTTTCAAAAGAGCGGGGAGAGCCTTACGGAACAAAGAGAGTTCTAAGGCGTATAGAGGAAGGAGATATGATTGTGGAAGAACAAGAAATGCGGCGTGGAGAGATTTATCACGCAGATCTGAATCCTGTTTTCGGGAGTGAGCAGGGCGGATACCGTCCTGTGCTGATCATCCAGAACAACCGGGGAAATCGGCATAGTCCAACGGTCATTGTTGCAGCTATCACGAGCAGACCAAAGACAAAACTGCCGACACATGTACCGATAAACGGGATCAGAGGTTTGGAGAAAGAGTCCTTTGTGCTGTTGGAGCAGATCCGGACAGTGGATAAAAGGCGGTTGGATGATTATGTTGGCAGATTAAACCGGGATCAGATGAACAAGGTAGAGAAAGCGCTGCGCACAAGCATGGAGATCAAAAAACTGGATAAACCGATCCTGATGTGCTTATGCCCGGTGTGTGCAAAGCCATTTTACAATTCAAAGGAACATTTTATCATCCGTGCGGATCGGGACCAGACAATAAAGGAAACGTGCATGTTCTGTAATGTGCGGCAGGGGTACGATTATCTAATAAGGAAGAAATATTATTGAGAACAGGAAAAATCAGTTTGTCAAGTATGCGATTGAAGAAAATCGCACATTGGACGGTAAGAGGACTATGCGTTATTTTATAGGCGTACAGTCCTTTTATTGCCTGATCAGCGAAGGGAGGTGCAGTCATGACAGATTCTATTGATATATCAAAGAAAGTATATGAGGCGGAGGACATCCAGAAACTGCTTGGACTGGGGAGATCAAAAACCTACGAATTTCTGGATGAGGTTTTTCAAAAGCAGGAACCGTTCCGTGTCATCAAGATTGGGAAATTATATAGAATTCCATGTGCCCTGTTTGACAGATGGCTATACGGGGAATAGGAAAAGCAAGGTGTGAAATCAATGAATCAAAACAATCAGTTGACAAAAGCGGAAAAGAAAGAAGTACAGGAAGAAAAAAGGGTTGTCTTTTTTGAAGGAAATTCCTGGTATCACAGGACGAAAGAACTGATGGATGATCTGGCCACCAAATACAGCAAAAAGGGTGGTTTTAAGACTCCGGAAGAGGCAGAGAAAAGCTACTGGGAATATGAGGAGCGTTACCGGGAAAAACAGAGAGAATTTCAAGTTGCGTTTTTAAAGAGCAAAGAAGTTATGTTTGGAGAATATCTTCAGTATTGGTTTGAACATATTTATTCTCTGCGGATTGAGACAACGACAAGAATGTTGGGATCGTATACACTGTATGAATTGATCCTGCCCAGTATGGAGACAGACATAAAGTTGAAATTTGTTACGGTGGAATATCTGGATCAGCTACTGGAGCAGGTGTCAAAAATTTGTTCTTCGGCAGGTAATAAAGGAAGAGAACTGCTGAGTCTGGCATTCAAAGACGCTCTGTTTGACGGATTTATCAATTATAATCCGGTTCCGGAGACAAAGCCTTATCCGAGGACAAAGCCTAAGATCAGAATATTCAGTAAAGCGAAGCTGAAAGTGTTCCTGCAGGCGGCCAGTAAGAATCCATGGTATCTGGAAATTCTAATGGGATTGTTCTGCGGCCTGAGAAAAGGAGAAATCCTTGGATTGAAATTCAGTGATTTTGACTTTGAAAAACATACCGTCAGGATCAGCCGTCAGTTAGTGGCAAACCCTAAAGTAAAAGAAGGATTTGAAATTGAAGAATATACGGTTGTCGAGCGTGATCCTAAAACAGAGAACAGTTTCCGGATACTGAAAGTTCCAAAGGCGATCATGAAAGAAGTGGAGCGCAGGCTCCATTATGTAGAGATGAAGAAAGAATGGTACGCCGGAAATTATGAAGATCATGGGTATGTCAGCAGCCGGGAGGACGGAAAGCCGAGAGGGTTAAGCTCCATGAATCAGGCGCTGACAAAACTCTGCGAGAGAAACGGACTTCCCGTTATCACTGTCCACGGGCTGCGCCATATGTTTGCGACCATTTTGATCGAGAGGGGCGTTCCGTTGGTAAAGATCTCCGGATTGTTAGGTCATAATTCCATTCATACCACCTACGAATACTACTGTGAGGTCATGGATGAGAAAGATAAGATCATCGCATTTATGAACGATACGTTTGTTCCGGAGCGGACAGGGACGGAGGGATAACAGATGAAGAAATTTGACTTTAAAAAATATGTGGAATTTAAAGTGTATTCTGTTACGACCATAAAGAAAGGGTATGGGTTCCGTGTTCTGCTGAAATTTGCAGACGGTTCCGATACTACCCAGCAGCACGCCGGGTTCTGCAGCAAGCGGGAGGCAAATGCACAGAGAGATGAAATCATCGGGCAGCTTCATGCAGGAACTTACATTGTATATGGAAAGATTAAAGTAGCGGACTTCATGGAGTTCTGGCTGGAAGAGATTATGCGTCCCCGGATAGCGGATAACAGCTACAATGGCTACAAAAATGTGGTTTACAACTACGTGAATCCGCAACTGGGAAAAATGTATATGGCAACGCTGAACCAGGGATATATCAGAAAGCTGTATAATTCGATTGCGGAGAAATACGAGTCTATTGCACGGCTGGCGAAAACCGTTATGAATACTGCACTGGATTATGCGAAGTCGAAGAATGTAATAGCGGTAAATCCTGCGGAGGGTGTTCCGCTGCCAAAGAAGATAAAGAAAAAACCATACCGTGAATTAAAGATAGATGTAAGCAAGACGCTGACACTCCCGCAGGTATTTCAGTTGGTAGAGGCGAGCAAAGCGACGCCGATCCATATGCAGATTTTATTTGCAGTGCTGATGGGCCTGCGGCGTGGAGAGATCAACGGACTGAAATACAGTGATGTGGATTATATCAACCGCACGTTGAAAATACAGCGGCAGTTAGGGAAAAAGCCAAATTCCAAAGCGGAAGATGTACCGCCTAAAATGCTGACAAAACAGGAGATCAAGCCTAAAACTCCGTCCAGTATCAGAGAGATACCGATCCCGGATTATGTGTTTGAGGCGATTCTGGAACAGCGCCGGATTTATGAGAAGAATCGCAGGCGAAGAAGTAAAGAGTTCCGTGACTGGGATTACATCTGTTGTTCCACTTATGGAAATCCGAGAAGTAAAAGCTATCACCACAAATATTTTAAAGAGCTGCTTGCTTCGCTGGGGCTTCCGGATATCCATTTCCATCAGCTAAGGAATACATATACGACCATTCTTTTGAAACATGACTTTAATATCAAAGGAATTTCGCATATGTTAGGACATTCAAAAGAGATTATATCAGCAGACGTTTATGGGGATACTGCAGAGATCATTGAAGATTGCTTATATGCTATTGAACCATTTATGGAAGAAGTCCTTCCGGAAAGCCGGGAAGAGAAATACTATGATTACTCCGATCTGAAGGAAATAGACGAGGCAGCCGAGGAATATTTAATGGCGGCATGACAACAATATAAGGA
>OESB01000342.1_pt1 | contig 9438 bp, 14 predicted proteins | sample 1540131 | NCBI WGS metagenome assembly OESB01 (sample SAMEA3891888, study PRJEB23780) | metagenome | biome: terrestrial biome; feature: animal house; material: Caecal content | place: Italy | collected 2015-05-05 | reverse complement strand
TCACGACGGTTATCCACTTGTTAAACAATCATTTATGCAACTATACGTGTCGCACTCCCTGCTGGTAAATCTTTACGGTTTCCTGAAAGTTACTCCACATGTTCTGTGCCGTTGTGGAAGTCTGCACGATTTCATTGGCCGAGTTCACGATGCTTTGGGCAAGGTTTGTGGGGTCTATCACCGCCCATTGTGCTTTGCTTGTCACCGAAAGGGAGAGCAATGCCATGAACAGAATCATTATTCTCTTTTTCATACGTCTATCTCCTTTCTTTGGTGAGTAAATACCGGCTGTCGTCATCACGGGCAAACAGCCCGTAACTGCCGAACAGCAATACCTCGCTGCCACTGAAATACCCGATGCATCCGGCATCCCTGTTCCCGTGCAGGAAAAGGTCGTCACCTTTTCGGAGCGGGATATTGATTTCAGTATAACTTTTTTCTCCGATAAACAGCGTGGCCTTGTATCCCTTGAAGCCGTCCGTCACATGGTTGGATTTACGGACAGTCAGCGACGAACCGCCCTCCTTGTTCATTCAGTGCCCGCAGATGCGGTCATGTTCCAGTTCCTTCTTCATCTCCCCAATCAGGTTCAACAGATCCAGATTGGTCAGGGTCGCATCTCCGAGAGCTTCCCTGCATTGGTTTAATAAATCCTTTTTGTTCATTGTCATCTATGTTTAAAATGGTTACTTTTTTTCCTGCCGCTTACGTTCGGCAAGTTGTTTGATAGCTAACTCTATGTTTCCGCCCAGCTTTTCAGTAAGCCGGGTAAGTTCCAGTTTTTCAGTCTCTTCGGTGGTGTAGCACAGATATTCTTCTCCCGAAACTTCTGTCGCATATACCGCGCTCTGCGTACCGCCAAGCCCTATCCAGACCTCTTTATACAGCCGGTTCGCGGTATTGGCAAGGTTGATCGAGAGTATCTGGCTGCGTTCCTTGTCCGTCAGGCCGAGCAGGTTCTGTATCTGGTCGAATTTATTTTGATACTTCCGCTGGTCGAGCAATATTTTGCAATCGCTGTTGTTGATAATCGTCTCTTTTACAACGGGTGAAGAGATAATGTCATCCACTTCCTGCGTCACCACAACCGCCTCTCCATAGAACTTTCTGACCGTCTTAAAGAGATATTTTATATAGGATGCCATCCCTTCCTTGGCGATTGCCTTTCATGCCTCCTCAATCAGTATCATCTTGCGGATACCCTGCAAACGGCGCATCTTGTTGATGAACGTCTCCATGATGATAATCGTGACAACCGGAAAAAGGATGGGATTATCCTTCACAACGTCCAGCTCGAATACGATAAACCGTTTGTTCAGTAAATCCAGTTCCTTGTCCGAGTTCAGCAGATAGCCGTATTCACCGTTCTTGTAATAGGGTTCCAGCACGTTCAGAAAACCGTCCACGTCAAAATCCTTCTCCCTCACATTCTTGTCATCCAGTATCTTACGGTAGTCCTTCTTCACAAAGTCATAGAACGAGTTGAAATTCGGTTTTATCTTCCGGTTCTTCTTTATCTTCTCGATATACAGGCTGACCGCATTTGACAGCGCCACCTCTTCCGAGCGTCGGGGAGGTTCGTCCTCCCTTTTCCAAAGAGTGAGTATCAGGGTCTTGATACTGTCCCGTTTCTCGATGTCATACTGGTAATTCTCCGTGAAAAACGGATTGAATGAAATCGGGTCATCTTCCTTGTATGTAAAATAAATCCCGTCGTCTCCACCACTCTTCTGATGTATCAGGTCGCAAAGTCCCTTGTACGAGTTTCCGGTATCCACCAGCAGGATATGGGTGTCGGGTAGGTCGGGGGCATTGCTGCCCCTTTCCCCCCTAAGAACCGTACGTGAGAGTTTCCCCTCATACGGCTCAAGCAATTCAAAGTTTTTGTTATAAAACCGGCTCATTTCTTCTGTTTTTAAGTAATTCACTTCTGCGGCAACTATCATGTACCAGAGTTCTTTTAATATGGTTATTTACAGTCTGTTCCGTAACACTCCATTCTTTCTCTCTGTCAATTAAGTTTTCACAGATTGGACAAGTACGATTTTGCTTTTTCCAGATATATAATAGAGGTTTCCTGCCTTTAAGAGTGTTAAGCATCTGATAAGTTTCTCTTTTATCAAAATACTCTGTCCACTCTGAGTCATATGGATTAGCCTCTGATTTAATCTTCACATAGGATTCTGTTTTAGTATTGGTTAGTCGTTTCAATGAGAAGTACTCATTGCTTTTTTTGCGACTATCTATCACTGAAAAAGTCCAGCTTCTACCATTTACCCTATGAAAGTATTTATTGGCTACCCAATACTTCCCTTTAGCATTGTGTCGTCTTCTCGACCATCTCCACAGCTTTCTGAAAATCTCAAAATCAGCTCTACTGAATGTTTCGGATGCTATACTATATTTATAGTAGTTAGCCCAACCTATGAGTATTGGATTCAGTAGTCTAATTATTGTTTCTTGCTTCGCCATTTTATTCGTTTCAATAATGTGTCGAATCTTATCCAAAAAGACTTTTACCTTTTCCTTTGATGGTTTTACAAGCATTTTCCCATTATACTTTCGGAAATTGAAACCGAGAAAATCGAACCCATCGTCAATATGAGTTATCTTCGTTTTTTCTTCTGATAGGGTAAGCCCCCGAACTGAAAGAAACTCTTTTAACAATGGCATAATTTCGGATTCCAATACATCCCTGTCTTCACTTGTAATAATGAAGTCGTCAGCATAACGAACCAAATTGACTTTCGGGTAATATATTTTTCTCGTACCCTTAACTCTTCTTGGTTTGTACTTCTGGGCAAGTAATTCTTGCAGTCCATCTAAAGTCATATTAGCCAGAGTTGGAGAGATGATACCACCTTGCGGTGTTCCTTCGTCTGTCGGGAACAATGTTTTATTAAAGACAAAGCCTGCTTTTAGCCATTTCTTCAGTATCACCTTATCCATTGGGATATTTTCCAGAAGCCATTCATGACTGATATGGTCAAAACAACCTTTTATGTCTCCTTCCAATATCCATTTAGGACAATAGTCTTTTGCCAAATCAATGAAACATTGTTTCATGGCATCCTGTGTGCTTCTTTCTTTGCGGAAACCATATGAATGGTTGTCGGCTGTTGTTTCGGCTACAGGGTCTAATGCCATGAGATATAATGCTTGCATTGCTCTATCTTTCATTGTTGGAATCCCTAACGGACGTAGTTTCCCATTACTCTTTTTAATATGTACTCTTCTCAATGGTTGCGGAGAATATCCCCGTCTTTTTAATTCAGTAATCGCATTTGCCTTAGCTATTGGGGTATTCCATGTTTTACCATCTACCCCAGCCGTAGCTTTTCCTTTGTTAGAAGACACCCTTTTTACAGCCAATGCTTTAGCATAAAAAGAGTGAGTAAGCATCCACTGCAAGGCTTTCACCTTATTGTGTTTACTTTCCTTTTGAGCCTTTACAATACGTGCTTGTAGCTTCTTAACCTCACGTTCACACTTATTCCATTCAATGGTTTCCCATGTGATTGATTTTGTTCGGTCAGTTGATGCACACGATGTTTTAATTTCGTTCATTTGCTTTTCTACTTTAAAAAGTTCTAAAAGTTTCTTGTAAAGAATTACCTTATGTAGAAGTCTGCCCACTTTCGTGTGAGGTAACGTTTAAACCTCTATCCGCTTCATTACAAGGCGGCATTCGCTTTTTCTACTATCCCATACCCGCATTCCTATCGGTTTGCCTTACGGTTCACTTTCCTAAATAAATAGGAGAAATACGGGTTTTCCGAGTTCTGCATAAGTAACGCGAACGGGTTAGGCTCTGTCTATCCACCGGCAGCTCTTACATTCGTGTAATCCCACAAGGAAGAGGATTATCTTGGCTGCGTACCTTTTGGTTCAAGCTTATCGGCATTCTTTAGCTTGTTATCTACGTAACGATGTTTATTGACAGTTCACATTTGTTAGCCATACCATTCAGCCTCGCTCCCAGAGCATATAATGCTTACGCTCGTTGTCTTCCCCTCACGGTTCCGACTTCTCCTTTCGGATGGGTTACTTTCTCAGGATAGCTTCGCACAAAATAATTACTCATAATGCACGTATCCTTAGGCTACTATTGACGAAACAATAGGTTTAATCTTACTGTTAAACAATTACTTATGCAACTTCTCGTCGCACTCCCTGTTCCCAATACTGTCTGACAAGATGGTTGGTAAAGAAACTCTTTCCGCTTCCACTGGGGCCGAGTATGAACTTGTTTCTATTAGTCACCACCCCTTTCTTCATGGGCAGATCCGAGATGTCCAGAAAGACCGGCTTGCCCGTCAGCCTGTCCACCATACGGATACCGAAGGGGGACAGCGAGTTCCGGTAACATGTCTCGGCCGTGAAGAAGCAGAGCGCCTGCCCGGTAAACGTGTAGAACGTCTCTTCAGAGGGGAAGTCCGCCTCGTTTCCCGGTATGCCTGCCCAATAGAGGGCCGGAAGGTCGGTCGTGTTATGACGCGGGGTACATTCCATCAATGCCAGCGCACTTCCCACGTCATTCTTCACCCTTCGGAGTTCATCCCCGTTTTCCGCCCATGCGATGATGTTGCAATGACAGCGCACGGACTGCAATCCGTTGGTATGTGCCTCGTTCAGGTATTCGTCCAGCCACTCCTTGTTTATCTGGTTGCTGCGGCTGTAACGGGAAAGCGACTGCATGTTTTTGGCCATCTTCTCAAAACGGGAGAGGTTCTCGCTACTGTCGTCTATGAATATCCACTGGTTGTAGACATGGTCGCAGGAGAGCATCACGCCCACGGGGGCGGCATAGCTCAGGCGGCAGTCCGAGCGGTCGGTCGAGAGGCGCTCATACCGCCCGTCCGTCCTGATCCTTCCCGGAAGGTCGTCGAGGTCGGAGAGCGTATGCAGGCAGAGCCGCTTGTCGCCGATACGCATTTCATCCGGGTTCAGCTGCATGTCCTGCAACATACGGCTTCCGTCTGCCGACAGCGTGAGGTACCGCTCGATAATGCCCGGTTCGCTTTCCGTTCCCGTAATCTCTTTCGTGGTGAGGCGTTCCAGCCTTACCAGCCCGCTGTCATTGACGATACTTTCAAACTGTCCCACCGCTTCCATGAAGCGCTCCACCGTTTCCTTGTTCCTGATTTCCTTCGGCACCAGAAAACCACGGCAGAGCGTGTTCCAGTTGCTTTGTTGCCGGGAGCGTTCCTTTGTGGTCTTGGTAAGGAACAGATAACAGGTGTGGTGCAGGTAGGGTCTTTCGTTGAAGTGCCGCTCGAAACTGCGGGAAAGGAAGCTCAATTCATCCCTGCGGATGTCCGGTTCATATTTCTCCGTGATGAAAATATCCTGTTTGTGGACGATTGAAAAATTCGGCAATACCTTGATTGCCTTCGCTCATGTGGCGTGCATCGCCTCATAATCTGCGGATGATACCGAAAACACTTCCGGCAGTGTGACCCGGAAAGCGACCGTGATGTCGGCGTCCTTGCTGACGATGCAGCCGTGTTCCACCGCCATAATGGGGAACTTGCTTTCCAGTGTGGATGCTTTTAATATACTTCTCATATGATTTACGATTGTTGTTCTTTAATCAGACGTGTGATACGTTTTCGTGAGAGGATTCTCCGGGGATGCTGCCGGGCCGCGAACAGTTTCATCAGCCCGTGGCTGCCGTATTTACGGTTCAGCGTGAAGGTCAGCCATACCAGCACGGTAGCAGCTGACATCCCGAAACCGATGCAGATTCACTGGCCGATGCCTGCCATATACATGATGACGAACATCACAAATACGGCAAGCAGGCCGGCAGCGAAGATAAACAGGTATTGCGCCCGGAGTCCCTTGAACTCCACCTCACGGCCCACACCCTTATTTATTTCAAAATCAGCCATAAGTTACTGTTGTTTTTAATTTTTTAGAGGAAGAACGACCTCAGAATGGTAGCGGCGACTATCAGGAAGATACAGGCTCCGAACCAACTGCTTGCCGTTTTCGAGGTGTCGGGATCGCCCGAACTGAACTTCTGGTAGACCTTGATCCCTCCCACGAGTCCGATCACAGCTCCCACCGCATACGCCAATTTTGTGCCGGGATCAAAATACGATGTCACCATCTGGGTAGCCTCCGTGATACCGGCAGAGCCGTTACCCTGGCCCATTGCCGCACTTGCCGCCGCAACGGCGGCAAGCATCATAATCAATCTTTTCTTTTTCATTAATTCCGTGATTTTTAAATGAATAAAAAAGCCACGGACCGCCCCTTTTCACTATCCCCACAAGGCAGCCCGCAGCCGCTTTATGGTTTACTGGTTCAGGGGGTAAGTTCCGGCGGGGAATCAGCCGGAGTCATAATATGCCATTCGCATCGTTACTTGGTTTAGTGGTGAAACATGGGTGTTAATGCTCTCTTAAAAAGGGGATGCAAATCATCCCGAATCGTAATAGCCTTTTGTCATAGCCATTCTGTTTTATAAGTAAGTTACTTCAAGAAATTGTCTCTTCCTGGTGGGAATGTCCTCTTATCAGGCGGGAACATCAATTTGTCATCCCGAATCGAAATAAGTCATATACATGCTTTGTTGGTTTATTCAGTCATTCATGCCATAGCGAATCTCTCTCTTTACAGTGATACGGGCTATCAACCCGTATCAAAATAACCTCTTGCCATCGTTACCTCCTTCTTTAATCGGTTAATTACTGTCCGGAACAGCCTCATTCAAATGTTCGGCTTCATCCAGAAATTTGCTGATACGGCTGTCGCTGCCATTGATACTTTCCAGTATCGAGCGCTCAATCTGCGTATCCTTGATATGATGGATAGCCTTCAAAAGAGCCAGCCGTTTGTCCGTAGGAATATCCTTGCCGTTGCACAAGTCGATGATCAGGTCAATCTCTTCCGGCCCGATACCGGCTGTGCCATCCGGATAACCGTCACGGGCACAGTTCAAATCTTCCAGTTCCTCATTCAGTTCGTCCGTATCCACGTCGTTACTGTTTCCAGTCCGTCCTTCATCATCCTCAAACCTGCCGGAACTGTCGGCCTCAGAAGCCCGCCACTCTTCCACACGCTTGTCCCGGAACAGTTCCGGGATGCGCTCCGGCGGCACTTGTGCTGCCTGTTGTGACACTGTTTCCTCGTTTCTGCCAGCAAATGTAGAGGCATTTTCCTTACCCGCAATAGCCCCGGAACCAGTGGCGTTTATTGGCGGATGTTGGCGTGTACCGTAGCTTTTTGTAACGACAAGGCTGTCCGTTTCAGGCCGTTTTTGAGGTGAATTTTCCATATTCCCGCCTTCCGCCTTCTCTTTATCCTTCATTTCCTGCTTTTCTTTATTCCTCACTTCTGTTTTCACAGCCGGCATGTCCCTCTTTTCAGCTGCCAGCACTGCCGGACTCTCTTTCTTTTCTGTTTTTCCTTTCGTGCGTTTGCGTCCCTTCTTCTGGTCCTCTTTCACCGGGTCGAACCATCCGGCAGCACCCCGCAGAGCTTTTGCCATGCGGCGGCGTGCCTTCCCGAAGCATATCTCGCCGAGCTGTCCCCTGAACAAAAACTTGTCCATGAACAGATAGGCGAACAGCAGCCAGAACAGAACGATCCCGGCTTCATAGTAACCTGATAGTATATCCATAACCTAAAATATTTTATTATAACTCTTTTGAAGGTAGGCCTTCACCTCTTCCGAATGTCTTTCGAAATGCTCCTTCAACACATTATCTATATAGTTACCTACGGTCAACTGCCGTTTTCCCGCAATCCCGACAATAATCGATATTTTCTGGTGCAGTTCCTTGTCGATATACACTCCCTGCCTGCCTTCGCATTTATAGGGGGTAAGGAATCTGCGGATAAAGTCGGCCAGTGCCGTGCGTGTCGTCTTCGGTGACGGTTTTTCCGCAATCACTTCCGGACAGCTGGTATCATCCGTAACGGAAACATTTTTCACTGTTTCGTTCACACGCTCATCCGCTTTTCTCTTTTCATCGGATAAGGCGGTTTCTCTATTTTCGCCGTTCTCTCCGGTCAGAGAAGATGCCGGAGATAAGGAAGGCTCCGAAGGAACGCCCACCATCAGACTGCGCAGGTATGCTTCATCCACCGGATTTTGTCCGTTTGTTTTCTTCGCCATGACTATTCGGTTTTAAGTATAGATATGATTTCATCCATGAACGTATTGAAGCCGCACTCTTTGGTGAATGCCGCATCGGGAGCGAACAGCGTACTTCGGTAAACGGGGCCGCCCGTAGCGGACAAGTCTCTGGTGAAGTTACTGCGCACGGGAATACGTGTTTGGAGACAGTCCAGCCCTAACAGGGAAAATCCTTGCTGATAGATGTCATACAAGGCTGTGCGTTCCCTTCGGTCCACCATGTTCCAGAACAGGCACAGCCTTTTTAAGGAGGATACGCCGGTTTTTATCAGCCGGTCATTAATGGTAGTTGCAAAGTTCAGTGTGCTTTCCAGCACCAGGCGGTCTGCCTTTATAGGCACAAACAGATAATCGAGCGCACTGATTGCCGCAATTACTCCGTTGCTGCCCATTGTGCCGGGCAGGTCGAACAGTACAATATCATAAAGAGTATCCGCTTTTTCTTCAAATGCCCTTCAGTCCGCCATGCCGCCGGCCGGAGTGCTTCCGATGACCGGATAAGCCTTTTTCTTCAACCGTCCGGCCTGCTCCACCAAGAGGTTCTGATAAACGGGTGTGGTCTTTACCACTTCCATATCCCGTTTTTTCTGTTTGATGATTGAGTGCTGCGGATAGTCACAATCCACCACCGCCACGTTCAGTCCTTTCACGTAATGCAGTCATGATGCCGCATAAATGGTAAATGTTGATTTACCCACGCCGCCCTTCTGGGTAGCGAATGAAACGAATACTGTTTTCTTTTCCTTTTCCATTGTTACAAATTTAAGTAAGTGAATAATCGGATTTATTGATTTCCGGACGGATAGCCGCTTATCTATTCGACTGTCTGTCCGGTTACTTGTTTCATTGCCTGCTTATCCGGCCAGTTACATAGCGGTTTAGCTATCCGGCTATCTGCGCATGTTGCTGTTTAATGATGTAGCTATAAAGCTATTCATCTATGCAGCCGTCTGTCTATTCATCTGAATAGCTAAATAGCTATATAGCTAAGTACATATTCAGGCACTTATATATTCGGATACCTGTTTATCCGTCTATACATTTATATATATGTATGGTTGTGTATCTGAATAGATACCGGTCTGAATATCTGTTTATTCGATCAGACAGCTATCCATATAGTTACCCGGATAGTTATTCAGATAGCTATCCGAATACCAGACTGTTTATCTGTTCAAATGGATAATCGAATAGCCATCCGGCTGCAAATAAACTTCAAAAAGAGCATCAGTGAAGTATCCGCCGTTTCAAAGTCATTTATTGGCGGCTGTTGGCGGGAACCGCCATAA
>OESB01000341.1_pt1 | contig 9476 bp, 8 predicted proteins | sample 1540131 | NCBI WGS metagenome assembly OESB01 (sample SAMEA3891888, study PRJEB23780) | metagenome | biome: terrestrial biome; feature: animal house; material: Caecal content | place: Italy | collected 2015-05-05 | reverse complement strand
GTGCCGAACAGCTCGATGCCCGCCTCGAACCGGTCCTCCACAAAGTAGTCGTGGTGGGCCTTCCGATTCTGGGCGGCAATTTTGATCCCGCTCTTCTCCGCCATAGCCCCGCCTCCTCTCTTATCCTTCTTTGCTTGGGATAGCAGACAGCAGTATATCACATCTTTCCCACCCCTGCAAGCTTTCCGCCCCGCGCGAGCGCCGAAACTTATGCGGGTTTGACCACGAGGCTTCTGCAGCGGCTTTTTTCGATTCAAGCCGCTGTCCGCGATACGCCCGACAGATCCTCGTGCCGCGGAACGAGGCAAGGCGCCCCCAAACTCCTGAAAAATATTGTTTGCTTTTTAACAGAGTATCTGGTAGGATAGCGGTGGGACAATTCATAGATCAGGAGGCTTCCTACCGTGAAAAAATTAGTTGTCAGCAAGGAGAACCCCTGCAAGGCATGTCTGAGCTGCGTCCGGGCCTGCTCCGAGGCGTTCTACAAGACCTTTGACCCGGATCTCAGCTGCATCCGCATCACCGCCAAGGCCGACGGCGAGCCCAAGGTGATGAGCTGCATCATGTGCGGCAAGTGCGCCAGAACCTGCCCCGAGGGGGCTATCAGCCAGAACGCCAAGGGCGTGTACATGATCGACAAGAAGAAGTGCGTGGGCTGCGGCAAGTGCGTGGAGGCCTGCCCCATGCACGTAATGGTCATGGCCCCCGTCGCCGACAAGCCCAGCAAGTGCATCGCCTGCGGCATCTGCGCCAAGGCCTGCCCCATGGGCATCCTCTCCGTGGAGGAGAAGTAAGCGTACATCATCGCATCAGGCGGGCGGCCCATTCGCCCGCCTGATCTCTTATCGACCACAGGAGGCGCCTATGTTTCCCACCGCGGACTTTCTCCTCTACTGCCTGGTGTCCTTCGCCACCCCCGGCCCCAACACCCTGATGGCTCTGGAGCAGGGGCGGCGGAAGGGCTTTCGCCGGGGGATCTGGCTGAACCTGGGGATGCTGTGCGGGCTGAGCGCCGTCATGCTGCTGTGCCTGGCCTTCTCCAAGGTCCTTTACGACGCCCTCCCCCTCTTTCAGCCGCTGATGCGGCTGGTGGGCGCCGCCTACATGCTCTATCAGGCATGGAAGTGCCTGAACCGCAAGGACACGGAGGGGCGGGACCCGGGGAAAGGAGATTTTCTCACCGGGCTCCTCATGCAGTTTATCAACCCCAAGGTGATCCTGCTGGGGATCTCCATCATCTCCAACTACCTGCTTCCCCACTTCACCTCTCCTCCCGCTCTGGCGGCCATGGCGCTGTCCCTGGCCCTCCAGGCCTTCGCCTACGGGCTGGTGTGGCTGGCCTGCGGTGCGGCCCTCAGCCGTTTCCTCTCCCGCCACCAGCGCCCCGCCAACGCCGTCATGGCTTTGCTGCTGGTCTACTGCGCGTGGAAGATTTTGCATTAAAAGTCAAGAATAGAATAGTGGGAGAGGCACGCCTCTTTGGGCGTGCCTCTCCCAAATTTCTTTTCTTCCAGAACTTACAGATAGAATCTGTGGTTGCCGATGGTGGAGTGGTAGGTCCGGTTCTGGACGATCCACGTTCCCTGGGACAGGCTGGGATTGAAGAAATACAGGCTCTTTCCCACCGTGTTGGAACCCTCCAGGGCCATCTGGGCGGCCTTCACGCTCTGGGCCGTGGGCTCCCAGTAGATGGCCCCGTTGGCCACGGGGGTGAACTGGACGCCGTGCTTCTTGTCGAAGATCACGTCCTTGACGGTGCTGGGAAAGTCGCTGTGGGCCACCCGGTTGAGGACCACGTTGCCCACGGCGATCTGTCCCGCCAGGGGTTCCCCCTGGCTCTCGGCGCTGATGATGCGGCTGAGCCAGTAGAGGTCCTCCTGACTGTAGCCCCCGCTCTCGCCGGTGGTCACCTTCACCGGGGCGCTCCAGCTGGTGAAGGTCACCTTCGCCCCCAGCAGCTCGGCCACCGCCCGCAGGGGGACGTATGTACGGCCGTTTCGAATCAGATTGGGGGCGCTGATGGTGTGGCGCTGACCATCAACGGCGACATACCGCTGTCCTACGGGAACAGCCAGGGTGAAGCGGTCCGTCTCGCTGGTGGCAGTGCGGGAGACCCGGTCCCAGGTGGTATCCCAGCCCCCCATAGCATCCAGCAGGGCCACCATGGGGGCGTAGGTGACGCCGTCCACAGCGAAGGCGGCGGGGGACAGTGTCTCGCCGTCCACAGTAATCTCCACTGCCCGTTCATAAGCCTGGGCGGTCTGCCCCAGACCCAGGGACAGGGCCACGGCCAGGAGACAAATCATCCATTTGCATTTTTTTACAATAATATCATTCGCTCCTATCTTGAGAATTTGGAGGGGCCGGGGCGGCTGACAAAGTCGGTTCTGTCCGGCGCACATTCTTTCCATGGGGCGGAGCGCCGCCGGGCCGCGAATGGGATTTTGGCCGCAGCCCCGGCCTGCCCCTCCGTCGGACAGTATAGCGGACACACCCCCCCGGTGCAAGGCGTAAATGCTGGCAGGCCGGGGAGCGGCTGGCAAAGTCCCCTATCTTGACAAGCATGAGAAAAACTGCTACAATTTTGTTTGGTTTACATGCGTCATCTGTCCGGTGATGATCCCGACACATCCCAATATGCCATATGCCGCGGGAGGGTCCCTGCCATGATTTTCTCCTCCGCCGAGTTTCTCTTCCTGTTTCTGCCCTGTGTGCTGCTGGTCTACTACAACCCCTTCTTCCGCGGGCGGCGGTTCCGCAACATCTTCCTGCTGCTGGTCTCCCTCTTCTTCTACGCCTGGGGTGAGCCGGTGAATGTGGTGCTGCTGCTGGCCTCCATCGCCGCCAACTGGTTCTTCGGCCGGATGGTGGAGGGGGAGGGGCCCCGCCGGCGGTTCTGGCTGTGGGCGGCGGTGATCCTCAATCTGGCGGGGCTGTTCATTTTCAAGTACCTGGGCTTTGTCTGCCGGAATCTGGGCGCTCTGGGCCTGCCCATGCCGGAGATCGACCTGGCATTGCCCATCGGCATCTCCTTCTACACCTTCCAGGCCATGAGCTACGTCATCGACGTCTACCGCCGCCGCTCCCCCGCCCAGCGGAGCGTCCTGGATGTGGGGCTGTATGTGTCCTTCTTCCCCCAGCTCATCGCCGGGCCCATCGTCCGGTATGAGACCATCGCCCAGGAGATCCACGGCAGGCGGGAGACCTGGGAGGACTTCCGGGGCGGTGTGCCCCGGTTTATCGCGGGCCTGGGGAAAAAGGTGATCCTCTCCAACAATATGGCCATCCTGGCCGACGCCGCCTTCGACACCCTCCCCTCCCTCTCCGCCCCCATGGCCTGGCTGGGAGCCGTGGCCTACGGGCTTCAGATCTACTTCGACTTCTCCGGCTACAGCGATATGGCCATCGGCATGGGCCGGATGTTCGGCTTCCACTTCTTGGAGAATTTCAACAAACCCTATCTGGCCACCTCCATCACCGACTTCTGGCGGCGCTGGCACATCTCCCTGTCCACCTGGTTCCGGGACTATGTGTATATCCCCCTGGGGGGCAACCGGGTCAGCGCCGGACGTCATCTGTTCAACCTCTTCGTGGTGTGGCTCCTCACCGGAATCTGGCACGGGGCCAACTGGACCTTCCTCCTCTGGGGCCTGGGGTACTTTCTCCTGCTGATGGCGGAGAAGTACGGGCATATCGACAGGCGCCTGGGCGCCCTCCGCCGGCCCTGGACCCTCTTCTGGGTGCTGATGCTGTGGGTGCTGTTCCGGGCGGAGAACGTGGCCGCCGCAGGGGACTACTTCGCCGCCCTGTTCACCGGGGGCCGGGGGGACATCAACGACTTTCTCTACTACTTCGGCAACATGAAGTTCTATCTGGCGGCGGCGGTGGCCTGCTGCCTGCCCTGGGACAAGCTGTGGCGGCGGGTGCCGGAGGCCCCCCGGGCCTGCCTCTCCGCCGCCGGGTCCGCGGCGGTGCTGCTCCTGGTGCTGACGTACGTGGTGGGCAGCACCTACAACCCCTTCATCTATTTCAATTTCTGACGGGAGGCGACGGGCTGTGAAGAAGAAAGCGGAAAATTTCACCGCCGCCGTCTTTTTGGCGGTGCTGGGGATCTGTCTGGTCCTGGTCCTCACCGGCGTGGTCCGGGTGGGCACAGGCCGGCAGGAGCCGGTGGGCCTGTCCTACTATGATCCCGGCCCGGAGGGCCCGACCTACGTGTCCCTGGTGAAGTGGTTCGAGAACACCTGCCGGGCCTTCTGCACCACGGAGCTCCCCGGGCGGATGGTCCTCCAGGAGGCCAACGCCCACCTCAATCGGTCCCTGGGCAAGTGGATCTTCGAGAGCACCGACCCGGAGGTGGTGCGCTTACACAACGGCTATCTGGAGTCCATCGGCAACTTCTACTACTATCTGACGGAGCCGGACATCACCGTGGCGGACTTCGCCGCCTGGACGGAGGAGACACTGGGCTGCCCCTTCCTCTATGTCCAGGCCCCCTGCAAGCTCTGCCAGATCGACAACGAGCTTCCCCTGCCGGAGATGACCAACAACAACGCCGAGGCGAGCTGGCTGCTGCGGATGCTGGAGGAGCGTGGCGTGGCGTGGCTGGACCTGCGGGAGAGCCTCCACGCCGACAGCCTGGACCACTACAGCTGCTTCTACGTCACCGACCACCACTGGACCATGGCCACGGGGCTTTGGGCGGCCGGTACCATGGCGGAAGAGCTCAACAGCCGCTACGGCCTGGGGCTGGACGCCAGCCCCCTGGACCCGGACAAATACCAGTCCCGGGTGTGGGAGGACGCCTTCCTGGGCTCCCAGGGCCGGAAAGTGACGCTGGCTTTTGCCCAGCCGGAGGACTTCATCCTGCCGGTGCCCGACTTCCCCACCCATCTGCGGCTGACTGTCCCCGGCGACGGCGTGGTGCGGGAGGGGAACTTCTCCATCCTCTACGACGAGGAGGAGATCCCATCCGAGGACTACTACCGCAGCAACAGCTACGGCGCGGTGATCCAGGGGGACTGCCCCTACCTGACGGTGGAAAACCTGGACGATCCCGACGGGCCGGTGGTGGCGGTGCTGCGGGAGTCCTTCGCCATCGCTCCGGGGCCCTACCTGTCCCTGGCGGCGGGGGAGCTCCACATGATCGACGCCCGGTACTACGACGGCAGCGTCAAGGCTCTGCTGGAGGAGATCCAGCCGGACGTCGTCCTGTCCCTGCTGAACGTCCAGTGCCATACCGGGGCCTACTTTGATATGGCCTCGTGAGACTGTTTGACTTTTTCCCGGCCAGGGGATACAATAGTGAAAAAACAGAGGAGGAGCTTACTCCATGCTATACGCCGATAATCCCCGGGTCCACTACGACCGTCCCCAGCTGGCGGAGGTGATCTGCCAGCTCCGCTTCCCCGCCATCCTGTCCATCGGGGCCAAGGAGCCCGCCGAGTTCCAGGAGGCCGTCCGGGCCATCTTTCCCCGGTACGCCGCCAAGCGGGAGCAGCCCGCTCCCAAGATCACCGGCCTGGGCACCCCCAACGCCCGCCTGGAGCAGGCCCAGCCCGTCACCAACTACAACTTCATCTCCGCCGACGGCAAGTGGAAGCTGAATCTGACTCAGAACTTCATCTCCCTGTCCACCGTGGCCTACCCCGGGTGGGAGCACTTCGGCCAGCAGCTGGACCTCCCCCTGGCCCAGTTCATCCGTATCTACAAGCCCGCCTTCTTCGAGCGCATCGGCCTGCGGTATGTGAACATCTTCTCCCGGAAGGCCCTGGACCTGGAGGGGGAGCCCTGGCGTGACCTGATTGCCCCGGCCTATCTGGGGGTCCTGGCGGAGGAGGATGTGAACGAGGCCAGAACTCCCAAGTGCTCCGTGGATGTGGAGCTGCTGCTGGACAGCACCTGCCGGGCCAAGGTCCACGCCGGCCCCGGCATGGTCAAACAGAAGGCCCCCAACGCCCCCCAGGACCTGGAGGTCAAGTTCATCTTCGACATGGACCTGAGCATGGCCGGTCAGATCGACCCGCGCATGGCCGCCGCCGGTCTGGAGACCCTCCACGGACACTCCACGCCGATCTTCCAGGGCGCCATCACCGACCGGCTCCACAGCGCCCTGGAGCCCAGGAAGTAAGCAGTCCATGGGGCACCGCCTGTGGTGCGTTATGTGGTCAAAAAGTCTCCCGCCCTTTGCCGATTACAGTCGGCAAAGGGCGGGAGACTTTTTCGGCGATGTTCTTCCTGCATTGTGGTTTTAATCAAGAAAACGCGCAAGGTATTTTTCCCTGTAAACAGCTCAGAATTTACGGAGAAGTTTCTACGAAAAATCAAGCGGTCGGAAGTGTTTTGATAAAAGCGCTCAGATCATTCCGCCCGTGCGGCTTATATAAACAATAGTAAGTCACATTTGCCTCCTCATCCAGAATCGGGATGTTGATCCGGTTCACGGGATTTCCCTCCCGGTGAAAGGCCACATCTGTTGTAAAACTTGGCAATGCAGAAGACTTCACAAGCTCATTGAACGCAATATCCTCCTGCTCCAGAAAGCGGGTATCCGGCATTTTTTGATCGGTCACATCCCGCCAAAAGCCGAGGCGGTTCCGCAGGAGCATCGTCTCACCGTTGAGATCCCTCATATAGAGTCCCTTGCTTCCGGAAAGCGGATGTGCCGGGGGCAGGGAAAAATACAGGTGCTCCTCGCCATACTTTACGCAGGTAATCCCGGGCTCCTCCACGGCGTACGGCAGGATAATCAGCTGGTAGACGTCATCCCGCAGGCCCTGGAGGAGCATATCATTTTCCCGTATCTCCGAGGAGATCGTCCGGTCTGGATAGAGGTCGGACAGGACCGGCGGGATCTCCCACAAAGGGGCCGGCGCACAGGAGCCCACTAAAATCGTACGCTGGCTGCGGTCAAAGGCCTGGAGGCGGCTGATCATGTCCTGGCACTTGTCCATGACCTGCCGCGCACAGTCCGCTGCCATGCGGCCGTTTTCATTGAACTCAATTTTATTCTTCTGTCTGTCGAACAGCGGAACCTGGAGCTCCGTTTCCAGCCGCTGCATAGAGCGGCTGAGGGCAGGCTGGGACACGTGCAGGCGCTCTGCGGCGCCAGACAGGGTCCCATACTCCGCGAAGGCCAAAAGCTGCTCCAACTGGTAGATCTCAAACACAATCATCACCGCCTTGCAACTATTGTAACAGCCGCCCCATCGGATTGCAAGGGAGAAGAGTATGCGTTTCAGTTATAGCGCTCTGCATAATCGGCACTGTACTTTGTGGGAAAATGGGCCTACAATGTGTTCATCAGCAAGAAATCAGGCATAAGGAGGCTTGACACCATGCAGTACAGGTCCCTTTCCAACGGTGTGGAGCTTCCCATGATCGGCTATGGCACATTCCAGATCAAGGACGCCGCGCAGTGCGAGCAGTGTGTTTCTGAGGCTCTGGAAGCTGGATACCGCCTGTTTGACACCGCCGCATCCTATGAAAATGAAGTGGCGATCGGCCGGGCGCTCCGCGGCTCCAGGGTACCCCGGGATGCGCTGTTCATTACCACCAAGCTGTGGGTCCAGGACGCCGGGTACGACGGGACGCTCAAGGCCTTTGACAGTTCCCTGAAGCAGTTGGGGCTGGACTATATCGACCTGTACCTGCTCCACCAGCCCATGGGCGACTATATCGGCGCCTACCGGGCCATGGAGGAGGCTTACAAGGAGGGCAAGCTGAAGGCCATCGGCGTGTGCAACTTCTACCCCAACCGCCTGGCCGACCTGTGCGAGACGGTGGAGGTCAAGCCCGCCGTCAACCAGGTGGAGCTGCACCCCTTCTTCCAGCAGGAGAACGCCCTGGCTCTCATGAAGCAGTACGGCGTCCACCCCGAGGCCTGGGGCCCCTTTGCCGAGGGCAACCACGGCATCTTCACCCACCCCGTGCTGACCAAGATCGGTCAGAAGTACGGCAAGAGCGCCGCACAGGTGGCCCTGCGGTGGAACGTCCAGCGGGGCGTCACCGTCATCCCCAAGTCCGTCCACAAGGAGCGCATGGAGCAGAATATGGCCATCTGGGACTTCCAGCTCAGTAACGAGGACATGGCGGAGATCGCGGGGCTGGACATCGGCCACAGCGAGATCGTGGACCACAGCGACCCCAAGTTTGTCCAGATGCTCCACAGCATGAAGATTCACGAGTAAGAATGCCCTTGAAGCGGCGGGCAGGGCCTGACACTGTGCCAGGCCCTGCCCGCTGTCCATTCCGCGAGGGCCCAATCGCTCTCTCTTCCACAAGAGGTAATATGACATGAAGCAATTCGTCTTTGCTGGACTTCTGGCAGCGGCCCTGCTGGGCCTGGCAGCGTGCGGCGGCGAAGCCGGTACAGCACAGGCCCAGCAGGAGCAGACCGCCCAGGCGGTGGAGGCCGCAGAAGATAATCCCGCGCCGCGGGGGCAGACCGAGTATATCAGCGTGGTGCCGGAGGAATACTTTGCCCCATCCGACCACCCCGGGCAGGTGGTGGAAATCACCTACGACAGCCGGGACTACACGGACACCGCGGAGCCCGCCATCCCAAAGACCGCCTATGTGTATCTGCCCTACGGCTATGATGAGGCGGACCAGGAGACCCGGTATGACGTCCTCTACCTGATGCATGGCTGGACCATGACGGCGGGGGACTTCTTCAATACGGCCCAGAGCGGCATCGTCTCCATGCTGGACCACATGGTGGAAAATGGGGATATCCCCCCGGTGATCGTGGTGTGCGCCACCTTTGACGCCCAGAACCAGTCCCAGGGCTTCTCCCGGTCCGTGGAGGAACTGTCCGTGTTCCACCGGGATTTGCGGGAGAACCTGATCCCCTATGTGGAGAGCCATTACCACACCTACGCGGAGGATGTGACGGAGGAGGGCCTCCGGACCTCCCGGGAGCACCGGGCCTTCGGCGGCTTCTCCCTGGGGGCGGTCACCACCTGGTATCAGTTCATCTACAACCTGGACTACATCAAATACTTCGTCCCCATGAGCGGGGACTGCTGGATCATGGGCAACTACGGCGGTCGGAATTATCCAGTGGAGACAGTGGACTATCTGGAACAGGTGGTGGCCGACGGCGGCTGGAGCGGAGATGACTTCTACATCTACCAGGGCATCGGCACCAGCGACCCCATCTGGGACCAGACGGACAGCCAGATCCAGGAGATGCTGACCCGGGACCTGTTTACGGCGGAGAACCTCCACTACGCCATCATTGAGGGCGGACGGCACGATATCGACGCCTGCGAGCGGTATCTGTACCACGCCCTGCAGACCTTTTTCGGAGATCAAGTGGGGGCGCATGAGGAATTTGAACCGGCGACCCGCGGCACCTTGGTCCGGGACGTGATGAATGATCCTGTCTTTGGCGATTACGGCCGCTTGCTCTTTCCGGTGGACCGGACCATTCCCGATGACATGACGCTGGAGAATGTGGGGGATGTCCTGGT
>OESB01000336.1_pt1 | contig 9621 bp, 10 predicted proteins | sample 1540131 | NCBI WGS metagenome assembly OESB01 (sample SAMEA3891888, study PRJEB23780) | metagenome | biome: terrestrial biome; feature: animal house; material: Caecal content | place: Italy | collected 2015-05-05 | reverse complement strand
GTATCATAAAGGGGCTGTTCCGAAACCTTTGCCCCATTTACCCACACTTCTCCATTCATTTTTCCGACGAAGAGTTTCTGAACCGCTTGTCTGAGAGTTTGCCCGCCTGCAAAAAGGGAAAACGGTGCATCAATATCAAATACGGCGATGAGGCGTCCCTCCGCGCGGTGGAAGAGCGCATCGGTGATTTCCTGAAGTTCTATCGCCGGGAAGGGAGTGCGCCCCGATGAGCGGCACTGAGGAGATCGGCTGCTGCGGCGCCTACTGCGGCACCTGCCGGGAGTATCGGAAGACCTGCAAGGGCTGCAAGACGGGATACCTGGACGGCTCCCGGGATTTGAGCCGGGCAAAGTGCAAGATGAAGAAGTGCTGCCTATCCAGAGGCTGCATCACCTGCGGGGACTGCGAGAAATATGACCGCTGTGAGATCATCCAGTCCTTTCTCAACCACCCCGGCTACAAATATGGCAAGTACAAACAGGCGCTGGAGTACATCCGCGCCCACGGCCACGCCGCCTTCCTGAAAGCGGCGGAGCACTGGACAGGCGCTTATGGCAAGTACCCCGAACAGGATACCTAAAAGAAATAGCGCCCGCTGAAATCCGTAGATGTTCAGCGGGCGCTATTCTTTGTTTATAGCTTGTTAAATACTGATACGCCTAATGCGAGCGCAAAGCAGAATTGAGGCAACAGCCAGTTACTTTGCTTTTTGTTCCCTCCGTGGTAAAATTTGGGCAAGATGGTGATCAACATGGATACCAAAGAAACCAATAAGATCTCCTTCTCTATGCCTATGTGGCTGATGGAAAAATGGAATGTTTGCGGAAGAATGACCGCTCCCGACGATGCCGCTTGTTGACTTTCTTGTCATTCTTGTCATATGCTCATCACATGACAAGAATCCGATTCGGAATCAGATATTGGCTCCAGCCAAATAGCGTTTCAGCAGGAAAACGCAGAAGTAGGGGAAGGTATAGATGTCATCACTATACCCGATGTTCCCGCCGGTGAACTTAATGCCACATTGAATACTGTTCAGTTGACCCTAATCCCTTGATGTTCTATCGTTTCCATAGCGTAAATATTGGTTCCCACAATGGAAGATGTAATAAATCAAGCGTAATAAATCAAGCGAAAACTTTCCTCAAATCAACTATTAGAATTCCACATCAGATTATTAAATTGTTTATACAGATGGAATAATTCCCCGAACTGTAATTGCAGCTACATCAATTTCTTGATATAATGTATATAATTTGAGAAAGCATTCGCATCTTATACTACATGTAGAGGATTAAAGCATAACTATGGAATTGCGAAATATTGGTATTGCCTTATCGGGCGGAGGCATTAGAGCTACGATTTTTCATCTTGGACTTTTTAAATGGTTAGCTGAAAATAAACTTTTGGAAGAAGTAAGGCGTGTATCCTCTGTTTCTGGTGCCAGCCTCTGTGTCGGCTTGATTTATGCTCATAATGATTTGACATGGCCATCAAGTGAGACATTTCTTTCCACCGTCTTGCCCTCGATTGAGAGAGTCATATTGACCAACGACATACAAACATCTGCCGTGTTGCGACTCATCTGTTCTCCATACTACTGGAACAAAAAGCCTAACGTCATTGCGAAACAGTTGGAGCGCCAATGGGGGATTCACGGGTCCTTGGCCGATCTCTTGGGGGATGTTGTCTGGTATACCAACTGCACTACTTACGAAACAGGAAAGCGCTTCCGGTTTTGCAAGGAAAATATGGGCGATTATAGAATTGGGTACGTTGAGAATCCTGATATCCCTTTGTCCCATGTCATGGCTGCATCAGCCGGATTTCCTGTTTTGATTGGCCCCTATTGCCTGCCCACAAGTAAATATCAGTGGAGTCCCCCAAAATATTCCGATGTGGATTATTCTGTCCCCGAAAAAAACATCCACTTATGGGACGGCGGCGTTTACGACAATTTGGGGATAGAGTCAATATTTGAACCGAAAAATGCAGGTACGTTGAAAGACGGCGTGGATTACATGATTGTCAGCAATGCCTCTGCGTCAATTGGTCCTTATAGACGCCATGCGGGTTTCAACTTTTCTAATCTGAAGCGTTTGTTAGATATTTCTATGGACCAAGTTACATCCTTGCGGAACCGCATGGTGATGGATTTCATTATACGGACCAACCAGGGAATGTACTTGAAAATAGGCAACAGCGCGGAAAAAATTGCTTCGGCAAGCAAATGCCCAGATGACTTGAGAAAGCATTTAGTGCAGGAATGCCTGTCTACCTTAGACTCAGAAAAAGCTATGAATTATAAAACAACCCTCCAGAAACCCAAAGAATCCGATTACCGCCTATTGCTGCGTCACGGATACGAAGTAGCAAACTGTACTTATCTTTGCTATCAAAAATAATCTTGGACAAGGATATCTATTGTAGAAAAGGAGTTATTATGGGCCAGACAATCACATTTTTTCCAGAGGGCAACGCAGAATGCGTCCTCCTCGAATTAAACAACGGAAAGCGGATGCTGATGGACTATGCCAATATGCATAGTAGCGATTCAAGATATACAGATTTGACAGAATCCCTGAAGAACGTCGATACGTTTGATGTCGTAATGTTTACACATCCGCATGATGACCATGTCAAGGGGGCGGCGGACTTTTTCTATTTTGACCATGCAATAAAATATCGAACGGGTGAGCGAGCCAAAATTAAGGAACTGTGGATATCCGCTGCATTCTTTTTGGACGTCAATCCATGCGAGGATGCACGGGTCATTCGGCAGGAGGTGCGATACCGGCTTAAAGAATGCGGCGGGGAAGGAGTAAAAATCTTCGCCGCCCCAGGATCCCTTACCTCATGGCTGGAGAAGAATGAATTATCGACCAATGAAAATGACCATCCCATTATCCATGCCGGGACTTTACTGGATAGTTCACAGCATGATTTGGGTGACGAGATTTCTATCTTTGTCCATGCCCCGTTTTCTGAAGATGCCGAGGATGCGGATAATCGCAATGACCCATCTATCGTAATCCAGATTGCGCTTGAAAACGCAGACCAAACTACGAATCTGTTCATTACAGGGGACACCCCGCATGATGTGCTCGACAAGATTGTGGAGCGCTCCGAATTTTCGGGAAATGCTGATCATTTGAAGTGGGACCTATATGATATACCGCACCACTGCAGCTATACAGGGCTTTCTGATGAAAAGGGGGAAGACATCACAGAACCTTCGGAAGACATAAAGCGTTTGCTTCAGGAATATGGCCAGGAGAACGCATTCCTTGTGGCATCGTGCCGCGCATTTTCTGATGTCGGAGACAGTGATACGCAGCCGCCCCATGCCCAGGCAAAAAAGGCGTATAGGAAATACTGCAAAAACGCCGACGGTTCAAGCAAAACCTTGCTTATAACATCGGAGTATAGAGGGAAAACGAATCCAAAGCCCCTGCGTTTCAAAATAGATTGCACGGGCATACGGGAAGACACAGAGCTCAATGCCGCATTTATTCATACTCCTGCACCGCGGGCGGGAGGTTGATGATGGGAGACTTTTTCAATCTGACAATGGAGGTGAAGACGCTCGTGGAAGAACACGGGCGTTTTCGCGCTTCTCTAAACAACATAAGAAGCCATGATGATACGGATTCCCAATGCGATGAACTTGAACTTGATTTTGAAGTAGTTGGTTTGCCTCAGTATCGATTGATTCCTGTTCGGAACATCGAACCGATAACAATCTATATCAGTAATGAGGAGACCCTTCCCATTGTTACTGTTAGGGATGATTTCCCGATTGTTCCCCACCTAAACGTCCACGAGGATAACGTCCGGAATTCTTTGTGTTACTCTGATTTGGGTTATCATGAAATACGGCATAAACTAAATGGGCGTTTCTTGTTGACGTGCATTGAAAACTGGTTCCGAAAAACCTCCATGAATCAGCTTCATCGTCCGGACCAACCGTTAGAGCCATTTTTCCCGTATGTAAATAACGTCATTGTTTGGAACGGACAGTTGGGGAAACCGTATTTTGACAAGTACATTGTAGAGGATCGTGAATTCGGAAAACTGATGTATCAATCCAGCGACGGGAATTACTTCGCAGTATTCTCTCTTCCTGTCCCTCCGGATTTTTCAAACTTAATACATAATATGCCCCAAACATTGTTGGAGTTGCTCTGTTCATTCAAAAACTATGACACCATTATAACTTGGTTGACAGATCTTTTGTCTATAGTCAGATTTCCAAAAATATATAATAAGTATTTTAGGCAAGAGAGGAATTCATTGCTTGCTTGTAAAGTCTTGATAAACATTGCCATTCCCAAGCAACGGACTGATAGGGCTCCTATTGAAACATTTGACCTGAGGTCTTTTGTTATTGACAAGTCCTTAAAAGATATACTGACTGATTATGGGCTCTCCTTAAACGGAAGTAAACTGGAACCCAGTAAACATACGGGTGGAAATGGCGCTAATATTGCCATTACTCCGTTTATTGTTCACCTGGCACAATCAAAGCTCAAATGCAGGTGTGCAAACCTGGTTGATGAAGCTGACGGAGAAAAACATTTTTCGCTTGTTGGCGTGGGTGCAATTGGATCGCATATCCTTAACAACTGTTTGCGGTCCGGGTATGGTAAATGGACGATTATCGATCATGATTATTTCTGGCCGCACAATATCGCCCGGCACGTGTTAACAAGCAACGATATCGGCTATTCAAAAGTAAAGTCATTGGAAAAAGTTGCGAGCCACATCCAGTCTGATTCTGACCTCGTTGCTATTGCATCAGATGTTTTTGGCAAAGACAACTCTGTAATCGTAGCATTTGGCCAATCAGATATCATATTGGATGCATCGGCGTCCATTGCTGTTGAGCGCCATCTTGCGTTGGATGTTCAATCCGATGCACGAAGAATTTCCTGTTTCTTGAACCCCCAAGGGACAGCAACAATCATGCTGCTTGAAAGCGTCGACAGGTCAGCTCGGTTGGATCTGCTGGAAATGCAGTATTATCGGGAGCTGTTGAAGAATGAAAAGTATTCGGATCACATGTCATTACCGGAAACCATGGTATACTCCGGAACATGCCGCAGCATTTCAAGCCGCATATCACAGGATAATATTTCTCTAAGCGCGGCATTATGTTGCAAAGCAATAAAATTGCATACAAGCAACACTAATGGTGAAATCATTATATGGACCCACGCCACTGATTCTGTTGAAAAAGAGTCTTTCATGGCGGACAAATGGATTACACACGAACAGGGTGGTTGGAAAATAGAATTGTCACTATCGCTGCTTGGTGAAATGCGCACTGATCGAGAAAAAGCCTTACCTAACGAAACTGGCGGCGTTCTTATTGGAGCATATGATATCGCAAGAAAGCGTATTTATGTTGTATACCAAGTGAGGGCACCAGAAGATAGCATCTCCTCTCCAACCTCTTTTATCAGAGGCTGCGCTAATCTGCCCGAGCGTCTTAAATATATTCATGAAACAACTTTAGATAATCTTACTTATATTGGCGAGTGGCACTCCCATCCCAGTGTTAATACTCAAAGAAGTGCGGATGATGTAAAGTTGCATAAAGCAATTGTCGGCTATAATCGTGAGAATTGTCTTCCAGGTTGTATGATGATTCTCGGCACCGATAATTTTAGTATCTTTATAGATGAATGAGCGGACTAAATTCTAAATTGGCGGAGATACTTTGGAGTGTTTTTCTGGGCTACTCCATCAGCATGCCGCACAATCTTTGAAAACTGTTAAGGTGGAATTCTTCTCCTGGGAGGAGGGGCTGTGCGTCCAGTGTATGCACATCGGTCCCTATGACGATGATCCTGCCACCGTAGCGGCCATGGAGGCGTATGCCGTAGGACAGGGTTACGGGCTGGATTTCAGCCAGTACCGGTTCCATCACGAGATCTATTTGAGCGACGCCCGGCGGACTAAGCCGGAAAAACCGAAAACCGTCATCCGGCAGCCGGTAAGGAGGATACCATGAAAGGCTTCACCAGAGAAGAAACCCGTTTCTCCCTCTGTGGGCTGAACTGCTGTCTGTACTCCATGCACCTGGGTGGCTACTGTCACGGCTGCGGCGGCGGGGCGGGCAATCAGAGCTGCGCCATCGCCAAGTGCTCCCTGGAGCACGGCGGCGTGCAATTCTGCTGGGAGTGCTCGAAGTACCCCTGTTCCCGCTACGACGGTTTCGACGACGGGGACTCCTTTGTGCCCCACCGGAACCGGCGGCAGGACATCGCCCTGGCCTGGGAGATTGGGCTGGAAACCTACCTTGCCCGGTTGGAGGAAAAGCGAGCGATTATGGAGAAACTTCTGGCCCATTACAATGACGGCCGCCGCAAGGTGCTTTTCAATACTGCGGTCTACCTGCTTCCTCTGGAGGATCTGCGCTCCGTGATGGCCTACTGGCCAGCCGGTCGGAACTGGCTGAGCAATCCGTGAGGGAGCGGGCCATCGCCGCTGTGGAGTTGCTCCAGCAGTCGGCGGACCAACAAGAAATCAGCCTGAAACTGAACAAGAAACCGAGGAAGGGGTAGTCTGTTACTTTGCGTTGCTTGCTGCAATGGGCCATTCTTCCTACAATGAGGAGCGAAAGGAGTGAGCCCCTATGCTCAATGAAAACATCAAAGCCATCCGGAAATCCAAGGGCCTTTCCCAGCAGGAGCTGGCGGTCAAGGTAAATGTAGTGCGGCAGACCGTCTCAAAATGGGAGCAGGGTCTGTCTGTCCCGGACTCCGATCTGCTCATTGCTCTGTCGGAGGCTTTGGAAACACCCGTCAGCACCCTGCTGGGCGAGACGGTGACAGAGTCGGAGGCGGATGAGGTCAAGGCCCTCTCGGAAAAGCTGGAGATCATCAATCTGCAGTTTGCCCGGAAAAAAGCCCTGCGGCGCTCGGCCCTCCACTGGGGGCTCATCGCGGTGTGCGTGGGCATTCTGGCCGTTGCCGCAGTTTTGGTGGTGGTGAACAGCCCCTACCTGGGCTGGGATTACAGCGCCCCGGAGACCGCCGTCATGGGGGTGGCTATCCACGCCTTTGAATGGGCCTTTGTCCGTCTGGCGCCCTTCGCCCTGATCGCGGCATTGGCTGGCGTGTTCCTGACGCGGAAAAAAGCATAGGACATATTTCGGACGCGTGTACTGCTGAACAGTGCGATTCGTACCACCAGACAAATATGAGCACGGAAAATCGGGCAGAGTCCGTCCCTTTCCGATATTCTGAAGGACAGAAGGACGGTGTGACCAATGGATTGGGTAACAAGCATTCATCAGGCGATCCAGTATATCGAGCAGCATCTCCGGGAGGAGCTGACCATCCGGGAAATCGCACAGCAGGCGACCTTATCCCCCTTTTACTTTCAGAAGGGCTTTGCCATGCTGTGCGGCATGACGGTGGGCGACTATATCCGCCAGCGCCGGCTCTCCGCCGCCGGGCTGGAGGTCCTCATGACGGACCGGAGGATCATCGACATCGCGCTGGAATTTGGCTACGACTCGCCGGACAGCTTCACCAAAGCCTTTACCCGATTTCATGGTCTCACACCTGCCGCACTGCGAAAAAGCGGAGGTGCGGTCCGTTCCTTTGCTCCGCTTCGGATCAAAGTGACATTGGAAGGTGGTCAAAACATGGATTGCAAGATTATGAAAAAAGAGGCGTTTACGGTGCTCTGCCGGGCAAAGACCTTTAAGTATGAGGACGCGGCGGCCCAGGTCCCTCAGTTCTGGGCGGAGCACTTCGGAACGGGAGGCGGCAAGGTGGTGTGCGGCATGTACGGCATCAACCTGGACGAGAGCATGGGCGGAAATGAGTTTGAATATCTCATCGCCGACAATTACGATCCCGCCAAGGAGATCCCAAACGGTTTTACCACCCGTACCATCCCGGCACACACCTGGGCGGTTTTCCCCTGCACCGGCCGGATGCCCCAGGCGCTCCAGGGGCTGAACCAGCAGATCTTTTCCCAGTGGCTGCCCACGAACCCCGACTACAAGATCGCGGCCGGTATCAATGTGGAGCTTTACAGCGACGCCAGCAAGTTTGAGAACGGCACCCAGGACCAGGACTACTACTGTGAGATCTGGATCCCGGTGGAAAAGAAGTAAAGCAAGGAGGCGGCTGTTGTGCCTGAGATCATGCCAAGCGCGGAGCAGATGACAATGTTAGTGGGAAAACCCTTATATGAGATCTGGACGCAGTTATGCGCCCTGATTGACGAGAAATATGACATGGAGCGCCTGTGGGGCAGCGGCGGGAAGGCATGGACCTATGAGTATAAATACCGCCGGGGCGGCAAAGCCCTGTGCGCGCTCTATGCCAGAGAACACTGCATCGGGTTTATGGTCATCTTGGGCAAGGATGAGCGCTTGAAATTCGAGAACGACAAAGAGCATTACGCTCCGGAAGTTCAAAACATTTATGATGAAACGCCAACTTACCACGATGGGAAATGGCTGATGTTTGAACCAGCGGACACCTCGTTGTTTGAGGACTTCATTCGTCTGTTGGCCATCAAACGGAAACCGAACCGGAAATAATGGCAGGCCCCCGGCGAAAAGCCGGGGGCCTGTTTCATCCTTATTTTACCCAGTGGGCCACGGCGTCCCGCAGGTAGCGGGCACAGCCGGGTACCTGCTTGTCGTAATAGGCAGTGAACCGCTGGTCCATCACATAGAGCTCCGCAATTCCCCGGTGTCTGGCCGGGTCGTACTGATTTCCAGTGAGGGTGAGCCACCGACGGTGGAGGGCACAGATCTCCTTGCCCTCCTGGCTCTCCGGGGACAGCTCGGCCTGGACGGCGGCCTCCAGCCGCTCTTGGATCTCCCGGCCCAGATCCGTCCACTCCTGGTACTGTTCCCGGGTCAGGTTCATTACCGCGGCGTTGGCCTCGTCCACCTCTTTGTCGCCGTACTTGGATCGGATCTCCGCTCCGTAAACTTCCTCGTTGTGGGCCACGGTCCGCTGCTTGAACACCTCAAATTTCTGCTCGTCGCTCATGATCTCGTTCCTTTCTTCCGCTCCGATGGTGTCTTTCACCGACCGGATGAGCTGTTCCAGCCGCTCCCGCTCTGCCTCCAACGCGGCCAGGTGGTTTCGCAGGGCGGCCAGACGGTCAAAGGAGGGATCGTCCAGACATTCCTTGATCCGGGCCAGCTCCACCCCCAGGGCCCGGTAATAGAGAATGTCCTGCAGCCGGTCTACCTCTTCTCCGCCGTAATAGCGGTAGCCGCTCTCCGCCACCCGGCTGGGCTTCAGCAGGCCGATCTGGTCGTACCAGCGCAGGGTGCGGGTGGTCACCCCGGACAGGCGCGACAGCTCCTGAATGGAATACTCCATAAGCATCCCTCCTTACGGATACTGTACCAGTTGACGGAGCGTCAAAGTCAAGGGGATAATCGTGCGGTTCCGCTTGCAATTTTATCTTTTATGGCGCGGACTGTCTCCTGAATCGAGTCGTTTGTCGTTTCGATCACATTTGCTTCGTAGATCCCCAGGCTGCAAAATTGCTCCCACATTGTTTCTACCAATTCAACATTCGTTTCCCGGTCTAATTTTGAGCGCTCCACGGCCCGTTTCAAGGTTTCTTCCTTGC
>OESB01000334.1_pt1 | contig 9718 bp, 7 predicted proteins | sample 1540131 | NCBI WGS metagenome assembly OESB01 (sample SAMEA3891888, study PRJEB23780) | metagenome | biome: terrestrial biome; feature: animal house; material: Caecal content | place: Italy | collected 2015-05-05 | reverse complement strand
CTCATGGAGGGCAGTGAGCCCCTGACCTTCCAGCCGGAGGCGGGGGCCACCCGCCTCCATGTGGCCCAGGCCCTCTACGCCCTGGCCGGGTCCCCGGAGACGGAGGACGCGGACCTGCCCTTCACCGACGCCGCCTCCCTGGACGGCGAGGCCCTCTCGGCCATGACCTGGGCCTGGAAAAACGGGATCATCGGCGGCTACACCGACACCCTCCTGGGGGCCCACGCCGTCATCCAGCGCCAGCAGCTGGCGGCCATGCTCTTCCGCTTTGCCGCCCTGACGGGGGAGGCCGCCGGGGACGTGGCCCTGCTGGCGGACTACAGCGACGGGGACGACGTGTCCCCCTGGGCGGCGGAGGCCGTGGCCTGGGCGGTGGAGGCGGGCATCTTCTCCGCCGGGGACAACTCCCTGGCCCCCCGGGCCTACGTCACCCGGGCGGAGCTGGCCCAGGCGCTGATGAATTACTGCCGGTGAACCGCCCGAAAAATCCCACGAAAGCACGGAAACGCTATTGACGCGGGAGAAAAAAGCGGATATAATACTCCCGAATCCAAGAAATGGGGCGATTTCCGCCCCGGACAACCGAATACAGGAAGTGAACTGCCGGTGCCGCCTCCGGCCGCCTCTCCGAAGGAGAGAGCCGGGGAACGGATAATAGGGAAGCAGGTGAGACGCCTGCGCGAACTCGTCACTGTATGCGGGCAGCTTCGCCGCCATGGATGAAGAATCCACCACTGGTCCCCCCGCGGGGCTGGGAAGGCGGCGGCGGAGCGCTACGACCCGCGAGCCAGGAGACCTGCCGGTACGTTGGTACGGGAAGGGGAGACCCTTCCAAGATCACGAGGGATTGATCGTACTGGAGCCACTTGAGGTCTTCTTATGCGGTCCTTTTGCCTGTTCCCGGGCAGAAGGACCGTTCTTTTCCCGTGCCGTTTTGCCACGCTGGTGCTAATTTTAATATATAGACGGCGCATCAGGCGGCGGACCCCGGGTCCGCCGGCAAGGAAAAGGAGGATATTTTGATGAAGACCCGCAAACTGCTCTCGCTGCTGCTGGCCGCTGTGATGCTGCTGGCCCTGCTGGCCGGCTGCGGCGGAAACAACAGCGGAAACGCCGGCGGCGCCGGCCAGGCCGCCAACAACGCCAGCGACACCAACGAGCCCGCCGGGAACGACGCCGGCGGCGCGGAAGAGGAGGACACCGCCTTGGACCCTGACGAGAACTACGAGACCGGCGACGCCAGCCTGGACGACCCCCGGAACCAGGACGGCATCGGCGAGAAGGAGCTGCTGGTGGTCAGCTTCGGCACCAGCTACAACGACAGCCGCCGCCTGACCATCGGGGCCATCGAGGCCGCCATGGCGGAGGCCTTCCCCGACTGGTCCGTCCGCCGGGCCTTCACCAGCCAGATCATCATCGACCACGTGGCCTCCCGGGACGGCGTGGCCATCGACAACGTGACCCAGGCCCTGGACCGGGCGGCGGACAACGGGGTGAAGACCCTGGTGGTCCAGCCCACCCACCTGATGAACGGCCTGGAGTACGAGGAGCTGATGAACACCCTGGCGGAGTACAGCGACGCCTTCGAGTCCATCTCCGTGGGACAGCCCCTGCTGACGGACGACGAGGACTTCCAGGCGGTGATGGAGGCCATCGTGGCCGCCACCGCCGGCTACGACGACGGCCGGACCGCCATCTGCTTCATGGGCCACGGCACCGAGCACGACGCCAACGGCGTCTACGCCAAGCTCCAGCAGCTCCTCACCGACAGCGGCCACGCCAACTACTACATCGGCACCGTGGAGGCCGAGCCCACCCTGGAGGACCTTCTGGCCTCCGTGGGCCAGGGGGACTACAGCAGGGTGGTCCTTCTGCCCCTGATGGTGGTGGCCGGGGACCACGCCAACAACGACATGGCCGGGGACGAGGACGGTTCCTGGCGTCTGGCCTTTGAGGACGCCGGCTACCAGGTGGAGTGCGTGCTCACCGGCCTGGGGGAGATGGAGGCCATCCAGGACCTCTTTGTGGCCCACGCCCAGGCGGCGGTGGACGCTTTGGAGGGATAAGGCCCCTGCCCGCCGCGGGACCCGGCCGGGGGACGCCCTCCGGGCCGGGTCCTTGTTACGATTGCCACAGGAGTGGCCGTCAGATGAAATCGAAAAAAGGAGAGGGGCCTGACCGGCCCCGAAATGAGACATGCGTGAGATGAAAAGAAGGCTTCTGGCGCTGCTGTGCGCCATGACGGTGGTGCTGGCCGCCGGCTGCGCCGGCGGCAATGCCGGAAGCGGCAGCGAAGGAAACGAAGCAGAGACCCCGGAGACTGTTGAAAATGAGGACACCGGGGACAATGGGGCCCAGGCGGACAGCGCCGCCGGGGACGCCAGCCAGGTGGCCGGCGAGAGGGACACCGCCGAGGCCGTGGAGGTGGTGGAGGACTGGATGGTCCCCCTCTACGCCGACAGCCTCCGGGACGGCACCTATGAGATCACCGTGGATTCCAGCTCCCCCATGTTCAACATCATCGCCTGCGACCTGACGGTCCGGGACGGGGCCATGACCGCGGTGATGACCATGAGCGGCACCGGCTACCGGATGGTCTGCATGGGCACCGCCCAGGAGGCCGCCGGGGCCGATGAGGGCGAATACATCCCCTACCAGGAGACCGCCGAGGGGCTCCATACCTTCACCGTGCCGGTGGAGGCCCTGGATATGGGCATCGACTGCGCAGCCTTCAGCGACCGCAAGGAGATGTGGTACGACCGCACCCTGGTCTTCCGCTCCGACTCCCTGCCCCTGGAGGCCTTTGCCGAGGGCGTTGTGACCACCCCGGAGAGCCTGGGGCTGGCGGACGGGGAGTACCTGGTGGATGTGGAGCTCACCGGCGGCTCCGGCCGGGCCAGCGTGGCCTCCCCTGCCGCCCTCCACGTCCAGGGCGGGCAGGTCGCCATCACCCTGGTCTGGGGCAGCGACAACTACGACTACATGCTGGTGGAGGGCCAGCGGTACGACACCACCATCGTGGACGGGGCCTCCACCTTCACCATCCCCGTGACGTGCTTTGACTGGAAAATGCCGGTGGTGGCGGACACCGTGGCCATGAGCGTGCCCCACGAGGTGGCCTACGCCCTGGTCCTGGACTCCGCCTCCATCGTACCGGCGGCATGATGGGCCGTTCTTATTGCTTGGGGGCCGCTCTGGCGCTGCTCCTGGTCCTGTCCGGCTGCGCCGCCCCGGCGGAGGCGGCGGAGGGCGGGGCCGGGACGGCGGCGGACAGCGCCCCCGCCTGGGAGGAGCTGGCCCTGGAGGACAGCCTGGAGCTCCAGTACGCAGACCAGTTCGCCGTGGACTTCTACCAGGGGGGCTACGCCCTGATCTCCGTGGCCGACGGGGAGGAGTACCTGCTGGTGCCGGAGGACGCCGCCGTGCCCACGGGGGTGGCGGAGGACGTGACCGTCCTCCAGCAGCCCCTGGACAGCGTGTACCTGGTGGCCACCTCCGCCATGGACCTCTTCGTCTCCCTGGACGCGTTGGACGCCATCAGCCTCTCCGGGACCAGCGCGGAGAACTGGTACGTCCCGGAGGCCCGGGCGGCCATGGAGGCCGGGGAGATCCTCTACGCCGGAAAGTACAACGCCCCGGACTATGAGCGGATCTTCGCCGCCGGCTGCGACATGGCGGTGGAATCCACCATGATCTACCACGCCCCGGAGGTGAAGGAGCAGCTGGAGCGGCTGGGGATCCCGGTGTTTGTGGAGCGGTCCAGCTATGAGAGCAGCCCCCTGGGCCGCATGGAGTGGCTGAAGCTCTACGGCGTGCTCCTGGGGAAGCTGGAGGCGGCGGAGGCGGCGTTCGGCCAGGCCATGGCGGACCTGGCCCCGGTGCTCTCCCAGGAGAGCACCGGCAAGACCGTGGCCTTCTTCTACATCACCTCCACCGGCGCGGCCAACGTCCGCCGGTCCGGGGACTACGTCTCCCGGATGATCGAGATGGCGGGGGGGACCTACATCTTCCCGGACCTGGGGGAGGAGGACAGCGCCCTGTCCACGGTGAACATGGATATGGAGACCTTCTACGTGGGAGCCCGGGACGCGGACGTGCTGATCTACAACAGTACCATCGACGGGGAGCTCCACACCGTGGCGGAGCTGCTGGACAAGAGCCCCCTGCTGGCGGACTTCAAGGCGGTGGAGACCGGGGACGTGTGGTGCACGGAGCAGAACCTGTTCCAGTCCACCATGGGCCTGGGGAAGATGATCGCCGACATCCACACGGTCCTCACCCAGGACGATCCCGACCCCGCCTCCCTGACCTACCTCCACCGGCTGGAGGGATGAGCCCTTCCCGTGGAACACGGGCGGCGGACGGGCCCCGTGCCGCGCTGTCGGCACGGGGCCCGCGTTAAATTTCTGAGAAAAGGAGCTGAGAGACATGGACCGACGCAGGCGCCTGCGCTGGGGCCTTTCTTTCCTGATGCTGTTGGCGCTTCTGGCCCTGGGAGTGGTGTGGAGCGTCAACGCCGGGAGCCTGGACCTGTCCCCCGGCCAGGTGCTGGCCATCCTCCTGGGGGGCGGCGGGGAGAACGCCCCGGTGGTGTGGGATATCCGCCTGCCCCGGGTGGCGGCGGCGGTGCTGCTGGGCGGGTCCCTGGCGGTGTCCGGCTTCCTGCTCCAGACCTTCTTCGCCAACCCCATCGCCGGGCCCTTCGTCCTGGGGATCTCCTCCGGGTCGAAGGTGGCGGTGTCCCTGGTGATGATCGGCCTTTTGAGCCGTGGCCGGGTCATGAGCTCCTGGGGCATGATCGCCGCCGCCTTCGTGGGGGCCATGCTGTCCATGGCCTTCGTGCTGCTGATCTCCCGGCGGGTGCGGCAGATGTCCCTGCTGGTGGTGGCCGGGGTAATGATCGGGTACATCTGCTCGGCCATCACCGACTTTCTGGTGGCCTTCGCCGACGACTCCAATATCGTCAACCTCCACAACTGGTCCATGGGCAGCTTCTCCGGCATCTCCTGGGAGAACCTGCGGGTGGCGGCGCCGGTGACGCTGCTGGCCCTGGCCGGGTGCTTCCTCCTTTCCAAGCCCATCGGGGCCTACCAGATGGGGGAGGTCTACGCCCAGAGCATGGGGGTGAACATTCGGGCCCTGCGCTCGGCCCTGGTGCTCCTCTCCAGCGTGCTGTCCGCCTGCGTGGCGGCCTTCGCCGGGCCCATCTCCTTCGTGGGCATCGCCGTGCCCCAGCTGATCAAGGGCCTGTTCGGCACGGCCCGGCCCCTGCTCATTACACCGGCCTGCTTCTTGGGCGGCGCGGTGTTCTGCCTGTTCTGCGACATGATCGCCCGGACGGCCTTCGCCCCCACGGAGCTCTCCATCAGCTCTGTGACGGCCATCTTCGGCGCCCCGGTGGTCATCATCGTCATGGTCCGGCGAAGGAGGGGTGCCCATGTCTGACGCCATTCTGCGGACCCAGGACCTGGCGGTGGGATACCGGGGGAAGGCCCTCATCGAGCACATCGCCCTCCAGGTCTGCCGGGGGGAGATCATGACCCTCATCGGCCCCAACGGAGCGGGGAAATCCACCATTCTCAAGAGCATTATCCGGCAGCTGGAGCCCCTGGCGGGGACGGTGTACATAGACGGCCGGGCCACCCGCTCCATGGCGGAGCGGGAGCTGGCCCGGTCCATCTCCGTGGTGATGACCGACCGGGTCCACCCGGAGCTGATGACCTGCGCCGACGTGGTGGCCACCGGCCGCTACCCCTACACCGGCTCCCTGGGGCTGCTGTCCCAGGGGGACTGGGCCGCCGTCCGCTCCGCCATGGAGCGGGTGGACGCCCTGGGGCTGTGGGACACGGACTTCGGCCAGCTCAGCGACGGCCAGCGCCAGCGGATCCTCCTGGCCCGGGCCATCTGCCAGGAGCCGGAGGTGATGGTCCTGGACGAGCCCACCTCCTTCCTGGACATCCGCTACAAGCTGGAGCTGCTGGCCATCCTGAAGGACCTGGTCCGGGACAAGGGGATGGCGGCGGTGGTCTCCCTCCACGAGCTGGACCTGGCCCAGAAGATCTCCGACACGGTGGTCTGCGTCTCCCCGGAGCGTGGCATTGACCGCTGGGGCCCCCCGGAGGAGATCTTTGCCGGGGACTACATCCACCGGATCTACGGGGTGACCCGGGGCAGCTTCGACCCCCTCTACGGCTCCCTGGAGCTGGAGCGGCCGTCGGGACGGCCCCAGGTCTTCGTCATCGGCGGCGGGGGCAGCGGCATCCCTGTCTACCGGCGGCTCCAGCGGCGGGGGGTCCCCTTCGCCGCCGGCATCCTCCAGGAGAACGACCTGGACTACCCGGTGGCCGCCGCCCTGGCCGCGGAGGTGGTGTCCCAGGGGGCCTTCCAGCCCGTCGGGGAGGAGACCTTCCGCCGTGCCCTGGCGGCGCTGGAGGCCTGCCCCCGGGCGGTGTGCTGCCTGGAGAGCTTCGGACCCCTCAACGACTGCAACCGCCGTCTGGCCCAGGCCGCCGGAGGGAAGCTGGTCCCCCTGGAGGAGATCTGACAGGCGGACTGCCAGGCGAAAAAGACGAAAAAGAAGAAGGGTGTGGGACCAACAGGTCCCACACCCTTCAGTCTGTCGAAAAAGTCATGTCAGACTTTTTCGCAGCCTGAAAATGCCGTTACTTTCCCACTGCTCCGCAGTGTGAAAGTCCCCACTGCGCAGCCGTCGGCGGCTTTGCCGCCCTACGGATGCGGCGTACCCCTTGCGGGTGCTTCGCGGGCCGCACGCCTTGCGCGGCAAGGCTTTGCGGGGCATTCGATTCAATTCGAGGCGGGCTTTGCCCCCTCGAGCTCCCCCTGCGCCGTTGTTCTGGGCTGAACACTGTGTATCGGGCCCGCTGCCTCCGCCCGGCGGATCAGGCCGGAGCCCGCTGCTGCCGCCGCTGCATCCGGGACCAGTTGGCGAAGCCGTACAGGTCGTTGAAGAAAAACATGATAAAGCACACCAGGACGGAGACGTAAGAGCTGTCCTCCCGGGTGGCCATGGCCCAGAGGATGATCAGGATCACGTCGTTGGCGGCATAGGCCAGGGCGTGGTAGGGGCTGCGGCGGAAGGTGAGGTATACCGCCAGGAAGCTGGTGGTGACGGAGATGGTGCTGGGGAGCAGGTTGGCGGTGTGGAAGGCACGGAGGATGAAGAAAAACGCCGCAGTCACCGCAAGGGCCGCCGCCAGCATAGCGGCGATCTCCCGGCGGCCCACACGGTTTACGGTCACCTCCGCCCGGTTGCCGTTGTAGGGGTTCCGCATCCAGGAAATCAGGGCGAACAGGGCCATGGGAGCGGTCATCCCCAGATAGGTGATCATCTCCCCGTAGTAGGCGAAGGTGAAGGACACCACGCCGTAGAGAAGGCTGAACACGATCATCAGCAGCGGCCCCACGGGGTTGCCCTTGGCGTTGAAGATCAGGGACGTGGCCCCGATGAGGGAGGCCGCCAGGGTCAGATACTGCTCCCGGTCAAAGGCGAAAAAGGCCAGAAGGATCATCGCCGTGGAGACCCCCCACAGGGCCAGCTCCAGGGCGGAAAAGTAGCTTCGGAGGAAACGGATCGCTTTCATAGATACACCTCAGAATCGCAAAAAAATAAGCATCCCATACACATCTCCAGAGACCTACGGATGTGTATCGAATGCTGTCGCATTTTGTTACCCGGTGGCAACTGCGCTAATATAACATACTCCCCTCCAAAAAGCAAGCCCTTTTTTCGGCCGCGGGCAAAAAAACGGGATGGCCGCGGCCATCCCGTTTTCCCTTTACCAGGTGCTGTTTTCCCCGTCGGTGAGGACGCCGTCCCGGTCATGGACCCGGGCGTTGTCCAGCATCTGCTGGAAGCTGGTGGTGTTGGCGGTGTTGGTGCGGCTGTTGTTGGCGTTATTGCCGTCCAGAGCGTCCTGTACGCCGTCCACCGCGTCCCCTACCGCGTCGCCCACGTCGTTCGCCGCGTCCTTCAGGTCGTCGCCCACGCTGTTGTGGTTGTTGTTGGCGGTACCATTGTTTGTGGTCCCATGGTTGTTGGTGCCGTTGTTCGTGGTGCCATTGTTGGTCGTCCCGTTATTGGTGGTACCGTTGTTTGTGGTCCCATTGTTGGCGGCGCCGTTGTTCTTGTTGTCCTGGTTGCCGCAGGCGGCCAGAGACAGGACCATCGCCGCGGCGGTCAGAAAGATCGCCAGCTTCTTTTTCATCCGTTCTCCCTCCTTCTCCTGGTCTGCGCCGATGGCGCTGGAGGTAGTATTTGCGGAGAAACGGAATTTACCGCTGGCGTTTTTTTGCAAAACACCCAGTTTTTTTGTTTTTGGAGATGAAACGCCATATTCCTCCGATGTATGCTGTTTCCTATGCGCTGACCATAAGCTCAGCCCGTCACCCGGAAGTCATGGTTTTGGGCGGCCCGCTGCCGCCGCTCCTTCTCCCACCCCAGGGCCTCCAGGGCCGAGAGGATGATCTGGTTGGACAGGAGGAAGCCCTCGGCGGTCAGGCGCCACCGGCCGTCCTCCTCCACCGCCCAGCCCCGGGCCCGGAAGGGCTCCAGAGCGGTGGCAATGGGGGCGAAGGGCAGGCGGAACCGGTTCTCAAACTCCTGTCGCCCGATGCCCCGGGCGGTCCGCAGGCCCAGCATCAGATACTCCGTGTCCCGGTCCCGGGGCGGGATGCGCTCGCTCTCCGCCAGCACGCTCTCCCCGGTCTCCACCCCCCGGCAGAAGGCCTCCAGGTCCCGGACCCAGGCGTAGCGCACGTCCCCGAAGTCGGAGTGGGCCCCGGGGCCGAAGCCGGCGTAGGGCTGTAAGGTCCAGTACTTCATGTTATGCCGGGACTGGCGGCCCGGCTTGGCGAAGTTGGAGATCTCGTAGTGCTCGTACCCCGCCGCCGTTAGGCGCTGGGCCGTCCAGAGGTACATGTCCGCCTGGAGGTCGTCGTCGGGCAATTCGAGCTCCTCCTGGCGCTGCCACAGGGGGGTGCCCTCCTCCACCTTCAGGCCGTAGCAGCTCAGGTGCTCCGGCTCCAGGGCCAGGATTTTCTCCACCGTGGACTGCCAGCTCTCCAGGCTCTGGCCCGGCAGGCCGTAGATCAGGTCCAGGGACAGGTTGCTGATCTTCCCCCGTCGGACGGCCTCCACCGCCGCCTCCGCCTGGGCGAAGGTGTGGACCCGGCCGATGGTCCGCAGCTCCCCGTCGTCGGCGGACTGGACCCCCAGGGAGATCCGGTTGATCCCCGCCCGGCGCAGGGCGCTGACCGTCCGTTTGTCCGCCAGGCTGTCCGGGTTGGCCTCCAGGGTGATCTCCGGATCCTTTGTCACCTGGTAGCCGTGAAACACGGCTTTCAGTATTTTCTTCAGCCGCTTCACCCCCAGGTAGGAGGGGGTGCCGCCGCCGAAGTACACCGTGTCCACCGGGTTGGCCCGGCACCGGGGGGCCAGCTCCTCCAGCTGCCGGATCAGGGCGGACACGTACCGGTCCATGGCCTCCTCCGCCCCCGCCAGGGAGTAGAAGTCGCAGTAGATGCATTTGCTTTTGCAGAAGGGGATGTGGATGTATAACCCCAGGGTGGGAGGCAAACAGGGCACCTTCTTTCCGTTCATTTTTTTGATGGTGCTGTGCCAGCGCATCTGGCCGATGGGCTGAGATTCGTGTATCGCCTGGCGGGTGGGAAAGAAATATGTTTCTTTCCGAAACCTCGC
>OESB01000333.1_pt1 | contig 9725 bp, 7 predicted proteins | sample 1540131 | NCBI WGS metagenome assembly OESB01 (sample SAMEA3891888, study PRJEB23780) | metagenome | biome: terrestrial biome; feature: animal house; material: Caecal content | place: Italy | collected 2015-05-05 | reverse complement strand
CCCAGCTCCTTGCACTTGTCCTCGACGAGCTTGAGCTCAGCCTCGGTATCCAGCGGGAAGCGGTTGATGGCGACGACGCAGGGGAGCTTGTAGACGTTGGTGATGTTGGAGACGTGCTTGAGGAGGTTGGGCAGGCCCTTCTCCAGAGCCTCCAGGTTCTCCTGGCCCAGATCGGCCTTGGGCACGCCGCCGTTGTACTTCAGGGCGCGGACGGTAGCGACCACGACCACCGCGGAGGGGGTCAGGCCGGCCATGCGGCACTTGATGTCCAAAAACTTCTCCGCCCCCAGGTCGGCGCCCCGCTCCGGGGGCCTGCAGTCGTGGCAGGGGGTATCGTTGAAGTCGTTTTCAATGACCACACTCATCACCGGCACGCCGCTGAAGTGTATTCTGGGCTCCACCGCCGCCACTGTCCCGGACACGCTGGCGTGGACCGCAGCGGACACCGCCGCCGTGGCCTCCCCCACCTTCTGTCCCACGGTCACATGGTCCCCCACCGCCACGCAGGGCTGGCAGGGGGCGCCGATGTGCATGGACATGGGGACCACCACCCGGGCGGGAGGCGGCAGCTTCTCAATTGGCTTCTTGTTCGTGGCATCCTTCTTATCCAGGGGATGGATGCCGCCGAAAAAGGCTTGCGCCATTTCCTTCACCTCTTCTTTTCTCCCACGGGCCGACAGCCTGACAGCCCGAAAATTTACAAGCTATATGATACTCCCATCTTCCTCCACTGTCCAGCAGAATTTCAAATTTTATGATTTTTTTTACAAGAAGTCTGGGAAATTCATGCAATGTTCGTTAAACATATAACAAATAGGCGTTTTTGAGTTCCTTGCGTTTTTTGGTGGATTCTGTTATGATGTTTTTGCAAAGCAATGGATTTTTTCCCCTATTTTATTCTTTGGAGGATACAATTTATGAGAAATCGCCTGGAGATTAAATCGGAGGCGAAGTCTATCCTGCGCTCGGCTCACGCCTCCCCCCTGCTGGTGACGGCCATCGTGCTGGTGGTCTGCTACGTGCTGGAGCGAGTCCTGATGCTGATCGAGTACGGCACCCTGTTTCCAAACTTCCTCGAATACTATAACGCTCTGGCAAGCGGCGACACCGACGCGCTGCTGGCTCTGATGGATACCCTTCCCGCCTCCACCCTGACCACCACCTTCTTCTCCATCCTGATCTCCCTGTTCACCACGGTGCTCTACGGCGGGTACTACATCTACTGCATGGGCATCCGCCAGGGCCTGCGGATGCCCTGCACCACCCTCTTTGACGGGCTGAGCGTGGCGGGGAAGCTGATCTGGTGCAGCATCCTCTTAGGTATCAAGACGTTCCTCTGGTCCCTGCTCTTCGTCATCCCCGGCATCGTGGCGGCCTACCGCTACCGCTTCGCCCTCTACAACGTCCTCACCGACGACTCCCTCTCCGCCGGAGAGGCCATCCGCCTGAGCTGCGAGCAGACCCGGGGGCTGAAGGCCACCCTCTTCATGCTGGATCTGAGCTTCATCGGCTGGAGCCTGCTGGCCTCCCTGACCATGGGCATTCTGAACATCTGGGTGATGCCCTACCTCGTGCTGTGCGACCTGGCCTACTTCGAGGACGCCCAGCGACGCCTGGGCCGCAGCCCCTACGGCGGTTCAAGCAGCGACAGCGTGCCCCCGCCCCCCGAATGGGAGCTGTAAGCACCACCCGAAACAAAGAGCTGGCCGCTCCGCCAAATGGCGGAGCGGCCAGCTCTCTTTTATTCTGATCGGCTGGTCCCTTACTGCATGAAGGTGCCGTCGATCATCTGCTGGATGTAGGTCTGGTACTTCTCCTGCTTGTCGGCGGGAACCAGGTCGCTGAGGGCGCCGGCGGACAGGATGCCGTCCTGCATGGTGCCGTAGATGACCTCACCGCCGAAGGTGCCGTTCTCCACAGCCTCCATGCACTTGCTCACCAGCAGGGCGTTGTCGGTGACCTGGCTGCCGATGATGCACTCGTTCTGACCCAGCAGGTCGGAGGGCTGGGCGATGTCGTAGACAGTGATCTCGCCGTTGGCGGCGTTGGCCTCGTCAATGGCCTGACGGGCGCCGGAGTCAACGGAGGAGGCGTCGCCGAAGAACACGTCGGCCCCCTGGTCCATCATGGCCTTGGCGAACTCGATGCCCTTGTCGGAGGCGGAGAAGGAGTTGGAGTAGACGATGTCCAGGGTGGTGACGGTCTTGCCCTCCTGCTCGCCCACGTAGGCGGCGGCCTCAGCGTAGCCGGCGTACTTGCCCTGGGTGGTGTCCAGCTCCATGCCGCCGATGAAGGCGATGGTGCCGGTCTCGGTCATCAGGCCGGCCAGGGCCCCGGCGATCCAGCCCACCTGCTGGGAGTCAGGCAGCAGGGAGGTCACGTTGCTGTTGACCGCCTCTGCCGGTGTGCCGGTGCCGCCGTTGAGGAGGGCGAAGGCCACGTCGGGATACTCCTCAGCGGCCTGGAGCACCGCGACGGTGTACTGGTTGCCCGGGGCGAAGATCAGGTCGTAGCCCAGGTCGCAGTAGGCGACGATGTTGTCGTAGTAGGCGGACTGGTCGATCATGTCGGAGTAGTCGGTCTCCCAGCCCCGCTCCTCGGCGGCGTCCACCATGGCGTTGTAGCAGCTCATGCCCCACCCGCCGTCGGAGATGCTGGTGTCGGTGATCATGGCGACCTTGTATCCGCCGCCGTTGTCCCCTCCTGTGCCTCCGCAGGCCGCCAGAGCCAGTGTCATGGCCAGGGCCAGGAGCAGCGCCAAAAATTTCTTCATGTTCTTCATTTCCTCCTTAACATTCCACATAAATTCCAAAACGCATCTATGATAAGCGGGCACCGGTCCCGCCGATCACCAAAAGCTTACCGCTCCTCCCGGCGGTACGCCTTGCCGACGCCCTTGGGGCCGGCCTTCTTCATGCCGATGACCGCCAGCACCACCACCGTGGCCAGGTAGGGGATCATCTGGAAGAACTGGTAGGGCACACCGTAGGAGCCCACCTGGAGGCGGATCTGCAGCGCGTCGCAGAAGCCGAAGAACAGGCAGGCCAGGAGCACCCCGCCGGCGCTCCACCGGCCGAAGATCACCGCCGCCAGGGCGATGAAGCCCCGGCCCGCCACGTTGCCGTCCACATAGGTGGTGGTGTAGCAGGTGGTCAGGTAGGCGCCGCCCATGCCCGCCAGAGCTCCGCAGATCACGCTGGCAACATACTTGGTGGCGACCACGTTGATGCCGAGAGTAGCGGCGGCCTTGGGGTACTCGCCCACGGCCTTGTAGTTCAGGCCGGACTTGGTCTTATTGAAGTAGATGGCGGTAAAGATCACCAGGGCGTAGGCCAGATAGACCATGGGGGTCTGGTCCAGCAGCAGGGAGGTGAAGAAATTTCCGGTGGTGATGCCCAGAGAGGAGGCCAGGGTGGACATCAGCTCCACCTGGACCAGCTCGGAGCCCGCGCCGAAGTAGACCCGGTAGATGAAGGCCGCCAGAGCCGGGGCAAAGATGTTGATGGCCATGCCGTAGACGATCTGCTCCGCGCACAGGTCGATGGTGGCGTAGGCGTAGATCATGTTCACCAGAATACCGACCCCCGCGCCGGCCAGGACCCCCAGCAGGGGGCTGCCGGTGATGAGGCTGACCAGAAAGCCCACCAGGGATCCGATGGCGGCCAGGCCCTCGATGCCGATGTGGACCAGGCCGGCCCGCTGGGAGTAGAGCTCCGCCAGGGACAGGAAGATCAGGGGCGTGGCCATGCGCACGCTGGCCAGCAGCAGATTGGAAATAAATGTCCAGTCCATTTACACGACCTCCTTTTTCCCGAACCTTCTCTGGATCGCCGCCTGGAACTGGGGCAGCTTCACCATGGCCATGCCCGCCACCGCGAAGACGATGACCATGGCCTGGATGATGTCGGAGACGCTGGTGGGAACGCCGGTGGCGGCCTGCATGGTGGTGGAGCCCACCCGGAGGGCCGCGAAGAAGATGGCCACCACCACCGTGGCGATGGGGTGGAGCTGACCGATGAGGGCCATGGCCACGCCGTCGAAGCCGTAGCCGGCGGCGAAGCCGTTGATCAGCCGGTACTGGGTGCCCAGCAGCTCCGCGCTGCCGCCCAGGCCGGCGATGACGCCGGAGACCACGAAGCTGACCAGAATGTAGCGTTTGACAGCGAAGCCGTTGAACTGGGCCGCCGTCATGTTCAGCCCCACCGCCCGGAGCTGGAAGCCCTTGGAGGTGTGGAACAGGAAATAGTAGATGAGCAGCCCCGTCACCAGAGCCAGCACCAGGGCCGTGGTGCACCGCAGACCGAAGATCCGGCTGAGCATGACGCTTTCAGGCACCGACGGGGTCTGGGGGACGCTGCCGTCCCGCAGCCAGTTGGTGTAGATCACGCCCATAAAAAGGGTGGCCACGTAGTTGAGCATGATGGAAATGATCATCTCGTTCTGGCCCCGGTAGATCTTCAGCAGGCCGGGGATCAGGGCCCACAGTCCGCCGGCCAGGGCTCCGGCGGCCAGACACAGAACGATGCCGGGCAGGCCGCCGATGCCGCTCTGGGTAGCCACCAGGCAGCAGGCCACAGAGCCCATGATGAACTGGCCCTCGCCTCCCAGGTTGAACACGCCGCAGCGGTAGGCAAAGCAGGCGCACAGGCTGGTGAAGATCAGCGGCGTGGCCCGGGACAGGGTGGTTCCCACGTTCCGCAGGCTGCCGAAGGACCCGATCCACAGAGACTGGAGCGGGGTGAGGGGGTTGGCCCCCAGGGCCGCCATGATCACGCAGCCGATGAGGAAGGCAAGCAGCACCGACAGCACCGGCACCGCCAGATTCATGAGCCTGGCCCCGCTCACGCCGCCTCCCGCGGCCCGGGCGGGGCGTTCCTGTGTTTTCTTCATCTCTCTCCCCTCCTTACTTGCCGGCCATGGCCAGGCTGATCTCCTCAATGGGAGGGTTCTTGCCGGAGTACTCGCCCATGATCTGTCCCTCGAACATGACCAGGATGCGGTCGGACATCTCCAGGATCTCGTCGAAGTCCGCGCTGATGAGCAGCACGGCGCAGCCGGAGTCCCGGGCCTCGATCATGGTGTCGTGGACGTACCGGGTGGCGCCGATGTCCAGGCCCCGGGTGGGGTGGACGGCGATGAGCAGATCCGGCCGGGCCTCCAGCTCCCGGGCCAGGATAACCTTCTGCTGGTTGCCGCCGGAGAGGCTGCGGGCCTCCTGCTCCACCCCGGCGCAGCGGATGTCGTACTTCTCCTGGAGCTCCAGGGCGTAGTCCCGGATGGCCTTCTTCTTCAAAAACAGGCCGTGGCCCAGGCTGAAGCGGCTGTCGCCGGTGGACTTGAGCACCAGGTTCTCCTTCACGCTCATATCCCCCACCAGCCCCATCTTGTTCCTGTCCTCGGGGATGTGGCTGACACCCTCCAGGATGAATGCCTGGGGCATGAACTTGGCCACCTTGCTGTCCTTTAAGTCCACGGTCCCCCCCTCCGGGGAGATGACGCCGGTGATGAGCTGGGCCAGCTGGCTCTGGCCATTGCCGTCCACCCCGGCGATGCCCACGATCTCGCCGCTGGCGATGGAGAGGGTCACGTCGTTGAGGCCGCTGTGCTTGGCGGTCTTGTTGAAATCCACGTGGCTCAGGCTCACCACGCACCGGCCTGTCCCATCCCGCTTCTCGTAGTGGGAGGGAGCCAGCTCCCGGCCGATCATCAGATTGGCCAGCTCCGGCCCGGTGGTCTTGTCCCGGTCCAGGGTGCACACCGTCCGGCCGGCCCGGAGAATGGTGATCCGGTCGGAGATCCGCAGCACCTCCCGCATCTTGTGGCTGATGAAGATGACGGACTTGTTCTCGCTTTTGAGCTTGTCGATGATGGAGAAGAGGCCCTCCACCTCCAGGTCCGTCAGGGCGGCGGTGGGCTCGTCCAGCACCAGCAGCTCCGCGCCCCGGTACAGGGCCTTGAGGATCTCCACCCGCTGCTGCTCACCCACGGAGATGTCGGTGATCACCTTGTCCAGGTCCACGTCCAGGCCGTATCGCTCCGCCAGGGCCTGGATCTCCCGGCGCATCTGGTCCTTCTTGATGAATACGCCCCTGGTGTGCTTGTCTCCCAGGATGATATTCTCAAACACCGTCATGGCCTCCACCAGCATGAAGTGCTGGTGGACCATGCCGATGCCCAGCTGCACCGCCTTGGCGGGGGAGTCGATGCGCACCTTCTCCCCGTTTAGGTAAATCTCGCCCTCCGTGGGCTGATACAGGCCGATGAGCACGTTCATCAGGGTGGACTTCCCCGCCCCGTTCTCTCCCAGCAGCGTATGTACCTCGCCCCGGCGGACGTTCAGATTCACATCCCGGTTGGCAAACACATCCCCGAACCGCTTGGTGATGTGCTCCATGCGCAGGATCTCTTCCATAGCTTGGCCTCTCCCCTCTCCTGTTCAGCTCCCCCAGCTGGGGGCAAAGCAGGGAGACGGCACGGACGGTATTCATATGGTTCCGTCGAGTCGTCTCCCCAATATTGATTCGCCAGTGTTCTACACTTTACACGATCTTCCTCTATATTTTATAGGATATCGCTTTCCCCGTCAATGTCAAGAAATTTTTTGTGATAAGCTTCAAATTTTTTAGGCTTTTGACCAAATATCTTGTGCGCTATGCCCCTATGCTCCGGTGTTGGGGAAGTCCGGCTCATAGTCCAGGCGGCTGTCGTTGGTGATGGTGATCTCCCGGATGCGGCCCAGGCTGTCGGTATCCACCAGGCACAAAAAGGCGTAGTGGTCCCCGGGGAGCCCGTCCCCCAGGAGCAGGCACCGCTTCCCGGGGAGGCAGGGGGCCGGAGTCTCACCGCCCTCGTCCACACCGGTAACGGTCCCCGGCTTACACTGCAGCAGATCCGCCTCCCGGAGCTGCTGTCCCACGGTCTCCAGAAGGGCCAGGGCGCTGTCCGGCCCCTCCTGGCGGTTGGCCAGGAAGGTCACCGCCCCGTCGCTCCGCATGGCGCCCCGGAGCCGCTGGGCCCCGCCGCGCCAGAAGAAATACCGCAGCAGCTCCAGGGCCTTCTCCTCGCTGTACACCGCGCCCCCGGCGTATTCCCCGATGGCCGCGTCCCCGGAGAGGGTGCAGAGGGTGGAGACGATGGCCCCGGGCTTCACGTTGTCCTTCTGCTCCTCCGCCACCAGCTCGAAGGGGTGGCACAGCTCCACGTCCCCGAACCGGGTGGACACGGTGACGCTGAGGAACTTGGTCATGGGCTCCATGCCCATGTAGGTCTCCCCCACCTTGGCGTCCTTCACCACCCCCCGGAGGAGGACGTCGTCCCTCTCCAGCGGCGGGTGCTCCGGCCCTCTCCGGCGGGGCCAATGGTCTCTGTCCGCCATGAAGGCGTCGGACATCGCCCAAGTCCCTGCCTCGTAGATGTCCCCCGGGGCCAGCACCAGGTTCTCATAGGGGGGCTTTTTCCTCTGGGCGGCGGCGTAGTCCTCCTCTGAGGTGAAGTACTCCACCCACCGGGGGAAGGCCGCCATGTTCAGCCGCAGAGGCTCCCCCAGGCTCTGCCAGGTCAGCACATCGGCGTTGACCACCGAGACGACCGCGGTCCAGACGTCCGTCCGGTCCTCACTGATTCGCTTGGTCTGGGTGTACATCGCCCACCGCTGGAGGGGGTCCCCATGGCAGATGTAGGGATCTTTCGAGGGCATCCCCAGGGGCGGCCGCTCCCCGTCCACCTCCTGGGGGCACAGCCCCCAGTCCTTCGTCTCCCACACGCAGCTGCTGACGGCATGGGTGTCCATGCCCAGCAGCTCCTCCTCCCCGGTCTCCGGGTCGGTCATGGTCCGCAGGTTCACGATGGCGTCCCCCAGGTACAGCCGGTAGTAGTCCCCCCGGTAGCCCCGAATCCGCTGGCCCTGGGCCATGGCCAGGGCGCACAGCCGGAAGGCGTCCTCTGGCCGGGCCACCAGGTCCTCCAGGCCAAAACTGTCAAATCTCGCCGCCATGGGCTCTCTCCTTTCTATCCACCCGGCGGGAGTCGCTGTACACCGCCAGGATGCTGCTCTTGTCCATCAGATACACCGCCCGCTCAAACCGCTCCGCCAGGGTCAGCGCCCGGACGGGCTCCGGGAAGGCCCCCTCGTCCACCACGATGGCGTGGAGCTTCTCCCCGGGGACGAACCCCGCCCCGCCGCCGAAGTACCGCTGGCCGGCGGCGGCGCCCAGGTAGAAGGCCTCCGGCACGGTGAGGGGCCTGTCGCCGGTCTCTATCGACCTGATCTTGGAGGCCCGGATGGAGGCGGTCACCACCTGATACATGGCCACCTGGTCGCCCCCGGCGACGTCGCTGCCCAGGGCCACCCGGACACCATCCTCCAGGAGGCGGCGGACCGGGGCGGTACCGGAGCAGAGGTTCACGTTGGAGGCGGCACAGTGGACCGCCCACACGCCGTGACCGGCCATGGCCCCCCGCTCCGCCTCGTCGCTGTGGACGCAGTGGGCCATCAGCGTCCCCCCCTTCCACAGGCCGAACTTCTCGTAGGTCTCCCAGTACCGCCCGCAGTCCGGGTGGAGCCGGCGGACCCATGCGACCTCGTCCAGGTTTTCCGACAGGTGGGACTGGACCGGAAGGTCCCGCTCCCGGGCCAGCCGCCCCAGGAAGGCCATGAGCTCGTCGGAGCAGGAGGGGGTGAACCGGGGGGTGAGGATGGGCTTCACATGGGCGAAGCGGCAGCCCTCCAGCCAGCGGAGAGTCTCCCGGAGAGACGCCTCGGTGGTCTCCTGGGCCACGCCGCTGTTGCGGTCCATGTTCACCTTCCCCACACAGCCGCAGACCCCCGCCCGCTCCAGCTCCTCCATAAGGACCAGGGTGGCGTCGGCGTGGCGGGAGGAGAACATGACCACCCGGGTGGTGCCGTTGGCGATGAGCTCCTCCGCCAGCCGGCGGTACACCCGCCGGGCGTAGTCCAGGTCCGCGAACCGCTCCTCCGTCTGGAAGGTATAGGCGTTCAGCCACTCCAGCAGAGGCAGGTCCATGCCCATGCCCAGCATGGGGTACTGGGGGGCGTGGAGGTGCATGTCCGCGAAGGCGGGCATGATCAGCCGGTCCCCCCAGTTCTCCACCGGACAGGCGGCGTACCGCTCCGGCAGAACCGGAAATATCCCCTGGATCACCCCGTCCTCCAGGACCAAATATCCGCCGGCCAAGGTCTCCAGCTCACCCAGGGTCGGGGTATGGATGATGTTGCCCCGCAGGATCTTTACATCAGCAGCCATGGTATCCTTCCTTTCCCATTTTTGTTGATTGCCGTGGAAAAAGAAAACAGGCGCCCCAGCGCCGGGCAAAGGCCGGCGTGGAACACCCATAGCGGGACCGGATGGGGGCCCCGTAGAAACTTTCGCGCCATCCCCGCGAAATTATATGAGCTGTATTCCTTTGCGTATTATAGTATACCAGACCCCGGCGGCTCTGGCAAGGCGTTTTTCGCTCCCGGCGTTGAAATTTCTCTCAAATCGTGTATACTGTTGCCAGGAAACAAAGGAGGAACTCCCCTATGAAACTGATGATCGCCTCGGACCTCCACGGGTCCGCCCACTACGTAAAGAAGTTCCTGGACCGGTACCGGGCGGAGGCCCCCGACCGGCTGCTGCTGCTGGGCGACCTGCTCTACCACGGCCCGCGCAACCCGCTGCCCGAAGGGTATGACCCCAAGGAAGTCATTGCGATGCTGAACCCGC
>OESB01000332.1_pt1 | contig 9774 bp, 8 predicted proteins | sample 1540131 | NCBI WGS metagenome assembly OESB01 (sample SAMEA3891888, study PRJEB23780) | metagenome | biome: terrestrial biome; feature: animal house; material: Caecal content | place: Italy | collected 2015-05-05 | reverse complement strand
CGTGGGCGAGCGGCTGGGCTACCCCGATGAGGCAGTCACCTCCGGCGCCGCCGGGGCGCTGGCGGAAAAATCCTTCCACCCTCTCAGTACGGTACTCATCGAGAACCCGGCGGCGAAAGCCCCTGTGGTGACCCACGGCCTCCCCGACGAAACCTTCCAGCGGGGGGGCGACGGAGCGGTGGTGCCCATGACCAAGAGCGAGGTCCGTGCAGTGGCCCTCTCCAAGCTCCGGCTCACCGCCGACGCCCTTTGCTGGGACGTGGGAGCCGGCACCGGCTCCGTGGCCATCGAGATGGCCCTCCAGGCCCGGGAGGGCCGGGTGTACGCCATCGAGAAGCGGCGGGACGCTTTGGAGCTGCTGGAGGAGAACCGCCGGCGGCTGGGGGCCTGGAACCTGGAGCTCGTCCCCGGCGCGGCCCCGGAGGCCTGCCGGGACCTGCCTGCCCCCACCCACGTCTTCATCGGCGGCAGCTCCGGGAACCTGCGGGAGATCGTCGCCCTGGCCCTGAAGAAAAATCCAAATGTTCGTATCACAGCGTCGGCCATCGCTCTGGAGACGGCGGCGGAGCTGACAAACTGTATGAAGGAGTTTTCCTTTACAGAATCTGAGGTGGTGAGCCTCACCGTGGCCCGAGGACGGGCCGCCGGACCCTACCACCTGATGGCGGGGCAGAACCCCGTGTATCTCTATACCTTCCAGCGGAATGGGGGATCGTGATGCCTGTCCTTATCTCTCTGGCTCCTCTGGTGATCGGGTTCTGCGTGGACCTGATCCTGGGGGACCCCCACAGCATCCCCCACCCGGTGGTCCTCATCGGCAAGCTCATCAGTGGTTTTGAGAAGCTCTTCCGCCGTCTCTTCCCCAGGACACCCCAGGGAGAGAAGCTGGCCGGACTGGCCCTGGGGCTGTGTGTGGCGGCCCTGTCCTGGCTGGTCCCCGCCGCCCTCCTGTGGCTGTGCCAGCAGATCGCCCCCTGGCTGGCCCTGGCCCTGGAGAGCGCCATGTGCTGGCAGATCTTGGCTACCAAGTCTCTGCGGGATGAGAGCATGAAGGTCTTCCGGGCATTGGAGTCCGGGGACCTGGCGGCCTCCCGCCGGGCGGTGAGCATGATCGTGGGCCGGGACACCCAGCGGCTGGACGAGGCCGGGGTGGCCCGGGCCGCCGTGGAGACGGTGGCGGAGAACACCTCCGACGGCGTGGTGGCCCCCCTGGTGTTCCTGGCCATCGGCGGCGCGCCCCTGGGGTTCCTCTACAAGGCGGTGAACACCATGGACTCCATGCTGGGCTATACGGACCCGCCCTACCGGAACATCGGCTTTTTCCCGGCGAAGCTGGACGACGTGTTCAATTTCCTGCCCGCCCGGCTCTCGGCCCTGCTGATGCTGGCGGCGGGAGCCCTGCTGGGGATGGACGTGAAAAACGGCTGGCGGATCTTTCGCCGGGACCGGTACTGTCACGCCAGCCCCAACTCCGCCCAGACGGAGTCCGCCTGCGCCGGGCTCCTGGAGCTCCGCCTGGCGGGGGACGCCTGGTATCACGGCGTCCTCCACAAAAAGCCCCATATCGGGGATCCGGTCCGGGAAATCGAGCATGGTGACATTCCCCGGGCCTGCCGTCTGCTGTACGCCACGGCGGCGCTGGCCCTGGTCCTCTGCGCCGGGTGCAGGGCCCTGGCAATCCTTCTGCTCTGAGAGGAGGCCCCCATATGCTCTACCAAGCTGAAAACCCCCACGGCGGCGACCGGTATGGCCGTGCCGTGGAGCTGGATTTTTCCGTCAACACCAATCCCCTGGGCACGCCGCCCGCCGTCCGCCGGGCGGCGGCTTCCGCCGCGGGGCGGATGGACCGGTATCCGGACCCCTTCTGCCGGGAGCTGACGGAGGCCATGGCCCGGAGCGAGGGCGTGCCACGGGAGCACATCCTGTTTGGGAATGGGGCGGCGGAGCTGATCTTCACCTACTGCGCTGCCCTGCGGCCCCGCCGGGCCCTGGAGCTGGCCCCCACCTTCTCCGAGTACGCCGCCGCCTTGACAGCCTGGGGCTGTCAGGTGGACCGCCTGCCCCTTCGGCGGGAGGAGGGCTTCGTCCCCGGACCGGACCTGCTGGACCGGCTCCGCCGGGAGCGGTACGACGTTCTCTTCCTCTGCAACCCCAACAACCCCACCGGGCGGCTCATGGACCCGGCGCTGCTGCGGGAGGTCCTGGCCCTGTGCCGGGAGCGGGAGACCCGCCTCTTCGTTGACGAGTGCTTCCTGGACCTCAGCGGCGGGGCGGAGACCGGGAGCCTGAAGCCCTTTCTGGCCCAGTACCCCGGCCTGTTCATCCTGAAGGCGTTTACCAAGAACTACGCCATGGCGGGACTGCGGCTGGGCTGCGGCCTGACGGCGGACGGGGATCTGCTGACCGCCATGGGGCGGCTCTCCCAGCCCTGGAACGTGTCCCTCCCCGCCCAGGCCGCCGGTCTGACGGCCCTGGAGGAGAGGGAATTTCTGGAGCGGGCCCGGCAGCTCATCGTCCGGGAGCGGTCGTACCTCCGCCGGGGCCTGGAGCGCCTGGGGCTGGAGGTCTGCCCCTCCCAGGCCAACTACCTGCTCTTTTACGCCCTCTCCCCCCTGTTCCAGCCCCTGCTGGACCGGGGTATCCTGATCCGGGACTGCGCCAACTACCCCGGCCTGGGCCCCGGCTGGTACCGCGCCGCCGTGAAACGCCGCCGGGAAAACCAAGCCCTGCTGGCGGCGATCGGCGAGGTTCTTGACGCTCTTGACACTATATAGGTCTACATACTTTTCTTGAAAGAAAAGTATCAAAAGAACGTTTTCGCAAAGCAGCGCTTTGCTCTTATATCTATTTTTGTCTGGTTTCTCAAGTCAAGCCCCGCAAGCGAAACAACGTTTCGCGCCAAAATTTTCTAAGTGCCCTGCGGGTGCTTGATCCTTTTCTTTTGTAAAAGGAAAGGATCAAATACCCACTAGGGATGTATACCCATTGAGAAGGTGACGTATGGCGAAGAACATCATGATCCAGGGGACCATGTCCAACGCGGGGAAGAGCCTGCTGGCGGCGGGCCTGTGCCGGATCTTTCGGCAGGACGGGCTGCGGGTAGCCCCTTTCAAGGGCCAGAACATGGCCCTGAACTCCTTTATTACCGCCGGCGGCGGGGAGATGGGCCGGGCCCAGGTGGTCCAGGCGGAGGCGGCGGGGATCGCCCCGGACGTGCGGATGAACCCCGTCCTCCTCAAGCCCACCACCGACGTGGGCAGCCAGGTGATCGTAAACGGCCGGGTTCTGGGCAACATGAGGGCCATGGAGTACTACCGCCGGAAGAGTGAGCTGATCCCCGCGGTGCTGGATGCCTACAACAGTCTGGCCGCGAAGTATGACGTCATCGTCATTGAGGGGGCGGGGAGCCCGGCGGAGATCAACCTGAAGGACAGCGACGGTTTTGTCAACATGGGTCTGGCCCGACTGGTGGACGCCCCGGTGCTGCTGGTGGGGGACATCGACCGGGGCGGGGTGTTCGCCCAGCTCTACGGCACCATCGCCCTGCTGGAAGAGGAGGAGCGGGCCAGGGTCAAGGGCGTCATCGTCAACAAGTTCCGGGGGGACCGGGCCATCCTGGAACCGGGCCTGCGGCAGCTGGAGACGCTGTGCGGCGTGCCGGTGGCGGGGGTGGTACCCTATGTCCATGTGGACATCGACGACGAGGACAGCCTGACGGAACGCTTCCAGCGGGGAGGCGCCCGGAAGCTCGTCGACGTGGCCGTCATCCGCCTGCCCCGGATCTCCAATTTTACGGACTTCAGCCCCTTTGAGCGCTACGAGAACCTGTCCCTGCGGTATGTGGACAAGGTCTCCGACCTCCACCAGCCGGATATGATCCTCCTCCCCGGCACCAAGAGCACCATCGCGGACCTGCGGTGGCTGCGGCAGAGCGGCCTGGAGGCGGCAGTAAACAAGGCCGCCTCCGCCGGTACCCTGGTTTTCGGCATCTGCGGCGGCTTTCAGATGCTGGGCCGCTCCATCTCCGACCCGGAGGGGGCGGAGGCCAACCCGGGGACGGAGATTGCCGGCATGGGCCTACTGGACGTGGACACGGTGTTTAGGGGGGAGAAGGTCCAGGCCCAGACAACCGGGACCTTTGGGCCGGTACCGGGCCCCCTGGCGGGACTGGAGGGTCTGCGCTACCAGGGCTACGAGATCCATATGGGCCGGGGCGGCGAGGGGTTGCCGCCTCTTGTGAGCCGCGGAAACGTCTACGGCAGCTATATCCACGGGATCTTCGACGCGCCCGGTATCGCGGATGCCGTTGTAAAGGCTCTGTGTATTCGCAAGGGAATTGACTTTACGCAGGTTGGAACCTTTGATCTGGCGGAATATAAGGAGCGTCAATATGACCTTCTGGCCGATGCGGTCCGCGCTGGGCTGGACATGGATCTGATCTACCGGGTTTTGGAGGGCCGGTGATCCGGAAGTTTTTGGCGTCTCCCCCGCTATTTTGACAAAACCTGCCCCCACCGGAAGGTATAATGGCCGTAAGCGCATCTGCTTGCGGCCATTTTTCTTTCGCGGAAGGAGACAAGCCATGGAAATGAAATATAAGGCGGAAAACCGGCAGCTGACCATCGAGCTGTCCGGCGAGCTGGACCACCACGCCGCCAAGGGGCTGATGGACGCCATCGACCGGTGCATGGAGCAGAACCTGCCCACCAAGACGATCCTGGACATGGGGGAGCTGACCTTCATGGACAGCTCCGGCATCGCGGTGGTGCTGCGGGCCAAGCGGCGGATGGAGGCTCTGGGCGGGAACCTGTACGTCGTGAACATTCCCCGGCAGGCCGCCAGGGTCCTGGAGACAGCGGGCCTGGGCCGGTATGTGAATCTGATATAGGAGGAGTCACCATGAGGACGAAAACCACGAATTACATAATTTTTGAATGTCTCTCCCGCAGCGCCAACGAGGCCTTCGCCCGGGGAGCGGTGGCTTGCTTCGCCGCCCAGCTGGACCCCACCCTGGAGGAGCTGGGGGACATCAAGACCGCCGTCAGCGAGGCGGTGACCAACGCCATCGTACACGCCTATCCGGATACCCTGGGCCGAGTGGTGGTGAAGGCGAAGATCCTGGAGGACAACGTCCTGGAGGTCACCGTCCGGGACTGGGGCCGGGGGATCGAAGACGTGGAGCGGGCCCGCCAGCCCCTGTACACCACCGGCGGCGAGGAGCGCAGCGGCATGGGCTTTACCATTATGGAGTCCTTCATGGACAAGGTGACCGTCCGCTCCGCCCCCGGTAAGGGCACTCGCGTTACCATGCGCCGGCGGGTGCTGCCCAGGCCGGCGGGACGATGACCGCCGACACCCTGGACCTGCTGGCCCTGGCCCGGGACGGGGACGAGGCGGCCACAGAGGAGATTTTGCGGCAAAACAGCGGCCTGATCTGGGCGGTAGTGCGCCGCTACTATGGCCGCGGCGTGGAGCCGGATGACCTCTACCAGCTGGGATGCCTGGGATTCCTCAAGGCCGTGCGGGGCTTCGACCTGGCCTACGGCACCCAGTTCTCCACCTACGCCGTACCCAAGATTGCCGGGGAGATCCGCCGCTATCTCCGGGACAGCGGGGCGGTGAAGGTTGGCCGGAGCATCCGGGAGCAGAGCCTGGGGATCTACACCGCCCGTGAGCGGCTGCGGGGCCAGCTGGGCCGGGAACCGGCCCTCAGCGAGCTCAGCGAGGCCACAGGACTGACCCCGGAGGAGATCGCCGTGGCGGAGCTGGCCACCGCCGCCCCGGACAGCCTCCAGCAGGAGAACGGCGACGGCCTGACCCTGGAGTCCACCCTGGCGGACAGCGGGTCGGAGGAGGCCATGGTGGAGCGCATCGCCCTGCGCTCCGCTATTGACCGCCTGCCGGAACAGGAGAAGAAAACCATCCTCCTCCGATTTTACAAGGGACTTACCCAGCAGCAGTGCGCCCGCATCCTCTCCGTCAGCCAGGTCCAGGTCTCCCGGCTGGAGAAGCGAGCCCTGGAGAAGCTGCGCCGGGAGATGGGATAGCACACACAGAGGGATGGGGTCCCCCCCCATCCCTCTTCCTGTGTACTGCTTGCCTTTCCAACGGGCAGAGATGATGGATTTGACCGACAGGGCCGGAGCCCTCAGACAGTGAACAAGGGGGCCGTGGATCATGCCTCAAAAGGAATTTCTTTTTTTCTTTGCATTCCTGGAATTGTGTGCTATACTATAGCCTGTATTTGTGTGTGCTTTTGTACTTTTCCATAAGGAGCGTTTCAAATAATGGGTTTGATGACAAAACTGTTCGGCACCTACAGCGACCGGGAATTGAAGCAGATCTACCCCATCGTGGACAAGATCGAGGCCCTGGAGCCCACCTACCAGGCCATGAGCGACAAAGAATTGGCGGCTATGACGCCGAAGTTCAAGGAGCGGCTCAGCCAGGGCGAGACCCTGGACGACATCCTCCCGGACGCCTTCGCCGTGGTGCGGGAGGCCAGCGTCCGGGTGCTGGGCCTGCGGCCCTACCGGGTGCAGCTGGTGGGCGGCGTGGTCCTCCACCAGGGCCGGATCGCCGAGATGAAGACCGGCGAGGGCAAGACCCTGGTGGCCACCCTCCCCGCCTACCTCAACGCCCTCACCGGCCAGGGGGTCCACATCGTCACCGTCAACGACTATCTGGCCAAGCGTGACAGCGAGTGGATGGGCAAAGTCTACCGTTTTCTGGGGCTGAGCGTGGGCCTGATCATCCACGACATGGACAAGAAGGCCCGGCAGCAGGCCTACGCCGCCGACATCACCTACGGCACCAACAACGAGATGGGCTTCGACTACCTCCGGGACAATATGGCCCTCTACGCTAACGAGCTGGTCCAGCGGGGCCACAACTTCGCCATCGTGGACGAGGTGGACTCCATCCTCATCGACGAGGCCCGGACCCCCCTGATCATCTCCGGCATGGGGGAGAAGTCCACCCAGATGTACGACATGGCGGAGATGTTCGTCCGGCCCCTGAAGAAGCTGGTCATCGCCGAGACCGACGAGAAGGCCGAGGAGGATGTGAACATCGACGCGGACTACATCGTGGACGAGAAAGCCCGCACCGCCACCCTCACCGCCCGGGGCGTCAGCAAGGCTGAGGCCTTCTTCCACGTGGACAACCTCTCCGACCCGGAGAACTCCACCCTGGCCCACCACATCAACCAGGCCATCAAGGCCCACGGCGTGATGAAGAAGGACATCGACTACGTCATCAAGGACGGCCAGGTGGTCATCGTGGACGAGTTCACCGGCCGGCTCATGTTCGGCCGCCGGTACAGCGAGGGGCTCCACCAGGCCATCGAGGCCAAGGAGCGGGTGAAGGTGGAGCGGGAGAGCAAGACCCTGGCCACCATCACCTTCCAGAACTACTTCCGCATGTACACCAAGCTCTCCGGCATGACCGGTACGGCTCTGACCGAGGAGGAGGAGTTCGGCACCATCTACAAGCTGGACATCGTGGAGATTCCCACCAACCGCCCCCTGGCCCGGAAGGACGACCCCGACGTGGTCTACAAGACCGAGGCGGGCAAGTACCGGGCGGTCATCGAGCAGATCAAGGCCTGCCACGCCAAGGGGCAGCCGGTTCTGGTGGGCACCGTGTCCATTGAGAAGAACGAGCACCTGAGCAAGCTCCTCCAGAAAGAGGGCATCAAGCACAACCTCCTCAACGCCAAGAACCACGAGCGCGAGGCGGAGATCGTGGCCCAGGCAGGCAAGCTGGGGGCCGTCACCGTGGCCACCAACATGGCCGGCCGTGGCACTGACATCATGCTGGGCGGCAACGCGGAGTACATGGCCAAGAACGACCTGAAGAAGGCAGGGCTTACCGACGAGCTCATTGCCGAGGCCACCGGCTATGCCGAAACGGACAACCAGGAGATCCTGGAGGCCCGGAAGATGTTTGCCGAGAGCATGGAAAAGCACAAGGCTGAGATCGCCGGGGAGGCGGACAAGGTCCGGGAGGCCGGCGGCCTCTTCATCATCGGCACCGAGCGTCACGACTCCCGCCGCATTGACAACCAGCTCCGGGGCCGCGCCGGCCGCCAGGGGGACCCCGGCGAGACCCGGTTCTACCTGAGCCTGGACGACGATCTGATGCGCCTGTTCGGCGGCGAGCGGATCACCAATCTGATGGACCGGCTGGACATCGACGAGGACATGCCCATCGAAAACAAGATGCTCACCAAGTCCATTGAGAACGCCCAGGTCAGCGTGGAGTCCAGGAACTTCCAGGCCCGGAAGAGCACCCTGGAGTACGACGACGTGATGAACAAGCAGCGGGAGATCATTTATGGCCAGCGCAAGCAGGTGCTGGACGGCCTGGACATCAAGGACACCATTGCCGGCATGATCTCCAGCAATATCACCGCCACGGTGAACACCGCCTTCGGTGAGCACAAGCACATCGACAATGAAGGCTATAAGGCCATGATGGCCAGCCTGGAGGGCACCTTCTTCCCCAAGTACGCCGTGAAGCTCTCCCCCGAGGAGGTGGCCAAGGCCGACGCCGAGGGGCTCACGCAGCTCTTCATTGACAAGGCCATGGAGACCTACGCCGCCAAGGAGAAGGAGGTCACCTCCCCCATCATGCGGGAGCTGGAGCGTGTCATTATGCTGCGGGTGGTGGACGAGTACTGGATGGACCACATCGACGCCATGCAGGACCTGCGCCAGGGCATCCGCCTGCGGGCCTACGCCCAGACGGACCCCATCATCGCCTACAAGCAGGAGAGCCTGCACATGTTTGAGGAGATGATCGCCGCCATCCAGGAGGAGACAGTCCGGCGGCTGTACTCCGTGCGGCTGAAGAGCAACGAGGAGGTCAAGCGGGAGCGTGTGGCCACCGGCATCACCGAGGGGCGCGGCGACGGCACCGTGAAGAAGCAGCCCCGCCGGGTCCAAAAAGTCGGCCGCAACGATCCCTGCCCCTGCGGAAGCGGAAAGAAATACAAACACTGCTGCGGCCGGTAAGGCGCTGTTTCCCCCGGTGGTCAGTGAAAACAAGGGTAATGTCTTCTGGAGAAACGCGGAATGGACACCTGGGAGTTCCTCAACAATATTTATACGCCTTTGTACCACCGGGCCAAAACTTTGTGCAGTTACCTCACCGCAGCAGGTCTGTCGGCCAGGTGGCACTGGTATTCTTATCACTTCACTCGCCGGGAAGAACGGTATCAGGCTGAGTATTTCCCCATTCCGGTGATTACCGTTGACCAAATTTGTGATATTGGTCTGGAATTGGATCATATCTTTCTGGAAGGAACACTCTCCCAAAAACAAGCTTTGGCCAATGATTTTACCGCTATCCCCTGGCCTTTCGAGGTCTACGGCGGTCAGGATATCCTTCAAGATTTTTACCGTCCCGGAATGTCCATACAAGAACTGCCAAAGCGGATCGCTGACAGCGGGGAGAAAACCATCGGGCTTCAGTTAAAGCTCCCAGCGGACTGTGACAATCAAGAGATCCTGCAAGCGGCGAAGGTCTTGAAGCAGCTGGGTGCAAAAATTTGATCCATAATTCTTGGGAGGCCGCCGGCCGCGGCGGCCTCCTTTCCTTTTACACTTCGCCTGTGCCAGCGCATGGCACCAATGGGCTCAGATTCGGCCATCGCCGGGCGGGTGGGGGAGAAATATTTTTCTTCCCTGGTTACTGCTATTCTATTTGATAGCTTTCGGGGCTTTCAGCCCCGTACCCTGAGTTACTTTTTGCTCGTGCAAAAAGTAACCA
>OESB01000324.1_pt1 | contig 9892 bp, 7 predicted proteins | sample 1540131 | NCBI WGS metagenome assembly OESB01 (sample SAMEA3891888, study PRJEB23780) | metagenome | biome: terrestrial biome; feature: animal house; material: Caecal content | place: Italy | collected 2015-05-05 | reverse complement strand
TCCATGCCCCGCTTATCAAAGCTCGTTGAAAAGCTGGAAGACCGCCTCAGCGGGAAATGGGGGCGCTGGTACGCACGCCACAAGGCGAAGCTTCCCGTCTACATCCCGCTGGGGCTGGGCGCCTGGTATCTCTACGGGATGTTCGTCAACTCCCTGCGGCTGGGCAAGCAGTCGGTATTCAACACCACCGGGGAGGTCATCGAGAGCATCTGGGTGTTCAATCCCTTCAAAAATCTCATTGCGCCCTTTACGCCCTTCGGCCTGGGCGTTACAGCGGTCATTGTGTTACTCATCTGCCTCATCACCAAGAAGGGCTACTCCTGGCTCTCCGGCTACAAGTTCGTCAAGGATAAGCGCGGCTTTGACATCCTGCCTGACGGCACCCACGGTACCAGCGGCTTTATGGACAGGAGGGAGCGGGCCAAAATCCTGGAGACCGGACCGGTGGAACAGCTCACCGGCACCGTTCTCGGGAAATACAAGGACGATCCGGACGATGACGATAAGTATGCCGAGTATGTGACGCTGAAAAAGGGCAGCGGCCTGACCGAGCACACCATGGTCTACGGCGCCACAGGCGCCGGCAAGAGCCGCGGGTTTGTCAAGCCCTTTATCCTCCAGTGCGCCAAGCGCGGGGAGAGCTTGATCCTGGTGGATCCCAAGGGCGAGTTTTACGAGACCATGTCCGGCTTTCTCCGGGATGAGGGCTACGAGGTGCGCCTGTTCAATCTTCTGGATATGGAGAACTCCGACGCCTGGAACTGCCTGGCTGATGCCACAGAGGACCCCAACCTGGTGCAGTCCATCGCGGAGGTTATCATCAACAACACCTCCAACAGCGAGGAGCGGCAGGACTTCTGGAGCAAGGCCGAGCTGAACCTGCTGGTGGCCCTCATCCACTATGTGATCCGCCTCAAGGGTCCGGACGGCAAACTGTGCCCCATCCATGAGCGTTGCCTGGGCGCCATCTACCGCCTGCTCTCCAGCGAGAGCTTCCAGAGTCTGGAGGAGATCATGAACGGTCTGCCCAAAGACCACCCGGCCAGAGCGCCCTACGGCATCTTCAAGCTGGCCAACCGCCAGATCTGGGGTAACATCGCCATTGGCCTTGGCAACCGCCTGGCCGTGTTCCAAAATCCCCTGGTGGACAAGATCACCGCCTACAACGAGATCGACATGACGCTCCCGGGAAGAAAGCCCTGCGCCTACTTCTGCGCCATATCCGATCAGGACAGCAGCTTGGAGTTTCTAAGCTCCCTGTTCTTCTCTCAGCTCTTCTCCCGCCTGATGAGCTACGCCCGCCGGGAGGGGACCGGCGGCCGCCTGCCGGTGACGGTAAATGTATGCCTGGAGGAGTTCTGCAACATCGGCAAACTGGTGGATTTCAAGAAGGTGCTCAGCGTATGCCGCAGCCGCGGCATCCACTGCCAGCTCATCGTGCAGTCCATCAGCCAGCTCTCCGACCGCTATGAGAAGAAGGAGTGGGAGGAACTTATCGGCAACTGCGACATCCAGATCTGCCTGGGCTGCAACGACCAGATGACGGCAAAGTACATCTCGGACAAGTGCGGCTCTGTCACCATCCGGGTCAACAACAACCAGTTCCCCCTCATGCCGCTGTTCTCCCCGGTCTACTCCACCACCCGCCCCTACTCCCAGACCCGCAGCAACACCCAGCGGGCGCTGATGCAGCCGGACGAGATTCAGCGTATGGACAACAAGCAGTGCATCGTCCTGCTGCGCGGCCAGAAGCCCATGCTGCTCTACAAGATCATCCCAGATGAGTTCTCCGCCTTCCGCAGGCTGCGGCCTACGCCGGTGAGCGAGCACATTCCCGTGTGGCGTGCGCGCCTTGCCAATGAGGCAGAAAAGCAAGCAGGGTATCCCGGGCAGGAACCGCACCAGGCGGAGCCGGACCCAGCGCCCGCGCCCCAGCTGGAAGCAAAGACGAAGGAGCCGAAGGACGGGCCGGAGCTGCGGTTTGACTATGACTTTACCGGCGGGGACGGTGACCTGGGCATGGTGGAGAAGCCAGTGTCCTCGGTGCTGGGCGAAGACATGCCGGAGTGGGGCTGAGGTCCTTTCCGCAGTCATGCCGCCGCAGACGAAACATCGCCCTTTCGATATGCTTACACGTGAAAAAAGGCACAGGCGGATCTCGCTCCGTCTGTGCCTCGGCTGTTATTGCTCTCCCAGAATGCTCTGCCATTCCCGCCTGTTATACAGCACCCGCAGGACATGGACGCTGCCGCGGCCCTTGTCCACAACATAAAAGACCACATAGTTCTCCGCAAACAGCCGGCGCACGTCCATGGCGGCATATGGCTCATCATCCACGACACGGTTGCGCTCGGGCATGGAGGCCAGCGAGAGGATCTCCGCTTTGATGGAGGTGTAGATGCGCTGGGCGGCGGCGGGTTCCCTCAGCGTATTGGAGATATAGTCCAAAATGTCCTGAAGGTCCTGCACGGCAGGCTGGGCGATCTCGATTTTGTACTGTGTCAAGCGATTATTTCCCTCCCAGCTGAAACCGCCGCTCTAACTCTGCAAAGACGTCCTCGGCCGGTCGGCTCTGTCCAGTCTTGACAGCGGCAAGACCCTCGTCCAGCAGCCGGCGCAGCTCCTGCCGCCCGCTGAGACGTTCGTATTCGGCGTGGGACATGACCACCAGATCGCCGGTCCCATTCTTTGTAATGAATACCGGCTCCTGATACTTGTGGCAAAACTCCGAGATCTCATTGTATTTGTTTCGCAAATCGGAACTTGGACGAATATTTGTCACTGTCAGCGCCTCCTTACACATCATATGCATATTCTATCAAAATAATGATACAAAGTCAAGGGGGAGCGGTATGCAAGGGTGTAAAAGCCACTCACAGTATGTTGCATTTTCATTGAATGATCCGCACCTGGAATGTGAAAACGGACTGGAGGTATCCCTATGAGGGCTGCGAAGCTGAAAGAACGCCCCGGCTTCTCTTTGATGAAGCAGACGGACATACAGAATATCTACTACATGCAGATGCCCCGCTGGCTCTTCTCCGATCCCCGCTACGCCGACATGAGCCTGGACGCCAAGGTGGCCTACACTTTTCTCCTCAACCGCTTCCAGCTCTCCCGCAGAAAGGGCTGGGTCAATGACCAGGGCGAGGTATTTGTCATCTTCCCGCGCCTTGCGCTGGCCAAGGAGCTGCGAGTGTGCGAGAAGCGGGTCACCGCCGCGTTCCGCACCCTGGCGGAACGCAGGCTTATCTGGGAGAAGCGGTGCGGCCGGGGCGACGCTAACCAGATCTATCTGGCCCGTGTGGAACCCATGGACGACCCGGACTACCAGTGTGCCCCCTTCCTTACGGACGAGGGGGAGGAGGGCGGTTGTAGAACCGCGGATCTGGCGGGTCTTGAGAATGCGCCGGAAGCACCGCTGCCCTCAGAGCCGCATGATCTGCCGCTCCAGAACGGCGGAATTGTCGGTTCTGGAACAGCGGAATCGGCGGTTTTAGAACTGCCAGTTCCGCCGTCCAGTAAGAAAGAAAAAAGAAAAAAAGAACGCAGTGAGAAAGAAGTCAGTCAGTCTGTCGCGCCCCCGCTGCCGGCGGGCGCGGCCTGGGACGGACGGACAGGCGATGAGGAAGAGGAACTTCTGGACATCCTGGATGCCTGTGAACTTGACTGCTTTGCCCCGGAGACAGCCCGCGTGTTTGAAAACGCCGTGGAGCGGCTGTTCTACTCGGACGGCTTCCGCATTGGGACCGCCACGCTTCCGAAACGCCGCATCCGCGCCAAACTCAAACTGCTGGACGGCATGGTGCTGCGCTCCGCGGAGAGCAAACTGGCCGCCAATCTGGAGCGCGAGGTCAAAAACACCACGGCCTATACCATGGCGACCATCCTCAACTGCATCGCTGAGAGCGACAGCGACCTGATGGTGGACCCCTATCTCAACAGCCTGCGCGCTCCGCCAGAGAGGAGGTGTTAAACGATGCTTCTATCCAAACAGCAGCGGTATGTGCTGGATGTGCTTCAGCGCCTGGGCTGCGCGCGGAAAAATCAGTTGGAGGCCCTGCTGAAGGCGCGGTTCTTTCCTCCGGAGAAGGAGGTGTCGCCCGGCCTTCTGGACGCCATGCTGCGGCAATTTCGCTGCGGCAACATCGAAGTGCGCCGCGAGGGCGATGTGATCTTCCTACCGGGGAGACAGCCTGACGAGCGGCTGCTGGAGGCCGTCGATGTCATGCTGGAGCTGTCCGGCGACACCCCGTCCGATTTCTGGGCAGAGGACAAGGGGGCGGTGATGCTGCGCTTCTCCGTAGCCGGAAGGCGAGTGAGCCTATTTGCCGTACTCTACACCGGCGATCTGATAGGCCCCGATGTACGGGCGCCCCCCGCTGTAAGCGGGTCCGAGCGGGTGGTGGTCCTGCTTTCAAGCGACAGCTCGCCGCCGGTGCTGCCAATCCCTAACACGGTGTTTTACGCCCTGCGGCAGAAAGACGGCTCCCACCGTTTCTTTGCCCGGAAAGAAAACTGACATGATAGAAGGAGGAATTCGCTATGCCCAAAAAGAAAGCCGTACCCGAACCCTCCCCCGAACGGGAAATGGAACCTGTCTCCGCAGCCGAAGCCGTGGAAGCCCCCTCTGCCGCGTCTGCCGGGATGGTGGAGGATGCCGCAGGTACGCCTATTGAGGAGGGCGCACCCAAACCGGATGATCCCGTGACTGTGCCGGAAGACCAGCCAGCAGATGGGCAGGACATGGCCCTGGAGTTGGAAGCCGAGGACGAAGCGGAGCCGGAGATCCTCGGCCTGGAGCCGGGACCCTCTCCGGATTCCGCAGACGGGATCGGCGGGATTTTGCCCATGCCGGAGGGTCTAGCCGGCATTTCCTGGCCGGACGCCGCCGGAGATATGCCTGCGGACATACCTGAGTGGGAGCAGTCGCCCTTCCCGGGCTCGGGGCAGTCCTTGGATGGGGTCGTGTCTGAGGCAGATGATATTTCCCCGCCCGCAGTAGGCTTGGCAGCTGATCCGGCGGATGGTCCCGACGGCGTCAAAGTTCCTGCCTATGGAGAGGCGGGAGCCGGACCGGAAAGCGCCCCTGCCGGTGAGGCCGCTGATGTCACCGGCAGCGACTTACCCAATGCGGAGGAGCACAGCGCATGGGAAGAAGCCGCAGAGCCGGAACCCGCGCCTCGCCGCCGGACGGCCAGAAGGGCGCGCCGGGCTGCCACAGCTCCGGAAGAAGCGTCCGATCCTTCCGCCGCGGAAACGCCCCGGGCAAACAGCTCTCAGACAGAGGCGGCTGAGGGAAGCGACCGGCGCAGTTTCTACGATCTGGACTTCAACGCCCTGGACCGCGGCCTCTCGCCGGAGCAGAGGCAGGAGTGGAACTCCATCTACGCATCCTTCCGCGGACGCAGCGTGCTCACCGGCGCCATCGCCGGTGTGGACAGACACTCCGTCCGGGTCCGGGACCGCCGCACCGGGACGATGGCGCGCCAGAATATGTACTGCGCCACTGTGATCCCCTTCCGTGTGCGCATCCTGATCCCCTCCACCGAGATGTGGATGCAGGGCGAGGAGCGGCCGGACTATGTGCTGCGGAACATGAGCGGGGCAGTCATCGACTTTGTGGTGACCCATGTGGACCGGGAGGCCGGCTTTGCCATCGCCTCCCGCCGCCTGGCCCTGCGCACCCGCCGCTACTACTTCTCCACCCAGCCGTCCATGAACCGGGCCGGGACACGGGTCAAGTGCCATGTGCTGGCCGTCGGTCCCCGGCGCTGCCTGGTGGAGTGCGGCGGGTACGACATCGACCTGACCCAGCGGGAGATGCGCTATACCGCCATCCCCGACCTGCGGGAGCAGTACCACCGGGGCGACGCCCTGGACTGCATCGTGAAGAGCTACGACCGGGAGGGCGGGAAACTGGTTATCTCCGTCAAGGAGACCATCCCCAATCCCTTTGACGGCGCGGAGCTGCGCCACCCGGAGGGCTCCCGGCGGCAGGCGGAGATCGCGGGCAAGTATGCCGGCGGCGTCTTCTGCAACCTCCCCGACGGCGTGGTGGTCATGTGCTCCTATTCTTTCCACTACGATGACGCTGCCTTTGCCATCGGCGATAAGGTCATTGTGACGGTCCAGCGGTACGACTTCAGCAAGAAACAGATCTACGGCAAGATCGTCGCCAAGTGGTGACATACGGGAAGCCCCCGCTCCAAAGAGAGGAGCGGGGGCTTTTTCTTGTTCATGCAATGCGGATGATCCTTCCACTGGTATGGGCAGAACTTGCTGTCTGGTTTATCAACTCGGCCGGAGCTATGGAATATGGACACCTAAAGCCGGGAGATGACCAGTATCCTAGACGATACTGTGAGGAATACGGCGTGACACTGACCCTGATAGCTCTGGATCAATTGGAAAATGACATATTCCATGTATATCCTACATTAGTGCGTGTTTTTTTTAGTAATCAGTATTGACTCTGGTCAAATTCCGCCTCTGGACGCATTTGTAGAGAAGCATGATTCATAGAACGTTCATAAGGAAGATAGTAGCCGGTTTACTAAAAGATGTGGATAGCCACGCTTACCCTTTTTGATCGCTTTTCCAAATCCTCCTATGCCTCTGGCATTGCCGGGCGAGTCGCGGCCTTCCCACAATCGGGCTAGGTTTCCACAGTTGCTTTGGAAAACAGGAAGTGGCAATTATCACACGCATAGATCATCTTTAACAAACCTCGTTTTCGTGTTTACCAGTGTAGCACGGAACGGGTTTTTCAATCTATACAGGAAGAAAGCTGGCGAAATGAAGTGCCTGCTCAAATATCAGTTGGTGAAGCTCCTGTGAAATCAGTTGCAGCCCGGAGAGGTTATCATGGGTGCCTGAACTCGCCTGACCTCCCGTGTAGCGTTCTGAAATGGGCAGGCACACTACTGTGGTTATATCAATAAGGTGACCGTCGGGGGCTGGGCGGGCGGCATCGTCGGCCAGAAAAGCATCCTGGCGGTTAAACGTCGGCAACAGGCCCTGGACCTAATAGACAAGCTCTCAGATCTTGGCTATGGCTCCTACACGCTGGATACGGAGACGAAGAAATTGACCTATCAAGTCGATGCTCTGAGAGCCCTGCATGGGCCGTGAGACCGTATATGCGAGGTCGTATGCCTGTCCTGAAACATCACACAGAGGCTTGCAGAGCGAAATTATCAATTTGCTGAGGCAGACGTATGGCTGGGTCTTTGGTGCCACTTGGTTCGAGCAATGCGTTTTCTCATTTGCCGTCGTCTGTCCAATTCGGCCAGTATGGCGCTGCGTTGACGATGGAGTCTCTTGGCAGGCGCTGGAGATGGGAAAAGGCGAAGGCCTGGCGCTTTTTCAGAAAACATGCGGATGCCTTCCTGCTGATTAAGCTGGCGGGCGCTTTTGGAGGCCTCATCTGCAATGCAGTCTATCCAACAGGAGAACAGATATCCTTGCCATCCCAGGACAAATTCGAGCGTATTTTGAGAGAAATACGCACAAAAGATGCGAATGCACACAGGAAACAGGCGAGCGATCATTTGGCGCTGAACATGCCCGGTTACAGGTGCCGCCCTCACTCACTTCAGACGGCTCCGCTGGAACCACAGAGGGGTCTCTTTGTGGCCTCATACTTCTGACCGTGCACAGCCAAGTAGTGCTGCCTCTTGAAAAACACATCATAAAGACTCGGCATGAAAAGACGTGCAGTGTTTGAGCTAAAATAGCCTCAGGTAGTTCGATACGAGTATGACTTTCTCATATCTCCTCATCGGGTATGCAGCGATACTGGCAGCGAGAATAATTTATCTATTGTTAAAGCAATGAAATAAAATTGACTTTTCGGTTCAGGCGCTGTAATATAGTATTACATAATATGGAGAAAGTAGCACTTTCTTTGGGAGGGAAGTTTCTAAATGGCGTGTATTCCGGAGTTTGAACAGAACAATCCATACAATATCTTTGCAATGCTCATTTCGCATATCCGCGAACTGGATAAAGAATTTTTTGATAGTCAAGATCACCGCAGATCCTTTGAGATAAACAAGCACTGCACGGAAGCTATTGACCACTTTCTAGAAACCTATCCAGAACTAAGTGACCCTTACAAATGCTTATATGTAGGGATCTCATCTGAGGCTGTGGATGCCATTACACATTGGCCGCATTACGATACGGTACTTTATGTTTTTGCCCTGCTTCTTAAATTTGATAGTCTCTGCCATTGGGAAGCAATCGCTAAAAGCAGTCCTTTGGTAGAAATGCACGGCTCTTATTCCTCCCTCAATGATAACGCAGGAACGACTGGAATCCATATAACCCTTCGCGTCCCTTCGATCAGTGACGATCTCACGCCTTCTCTTGAGCCTGGTATTGCGAACGATGCAACGAAAACCTGGGCCTATCAGTGGGAGCATGGGATACATTGTGACCTCAAAAATATTGATTATATCGTTGATAGTGACCTTAATGTCGGAGAAAAGCACTACGAGATGGATCATATCATCGTAGATAGTGCCCTTGCACTGGATACTAAGCGGAATCTAACAATCGCAGTTTCGCCTCTTGCAAAAGATATCCACTTGAACTTGGAGAAGAAAGAGATTCACAAGGAGGGTGGGACACAGCACATTTTCAATGTTACCGGAATAGATAATCCCGAAAGGGTGCACAATCGAGTTGCAGCAGCCCATCTACTTGCCTGTAGAGAGCATGCAGATATTTTGGCGTTTCCTGAAATGTTGGCAGATCAGGAAATGTTGGGCATCGATCAAGAATACAGTAAAATGTTCGAAAAATTTTCCCAGATCGCTGGAGATGAAGGATTACCGGCCCCATTTCTGATTATCGGTCCTACCATTTGGCACGAGGGGAAAAATGAAGTCCATGTGCTTGATGAGAGCGGCAGTCGTCTGTGTATCCAACAAAAGCAAAATGCCTTCGCGCTTAAAGAAGGAGATAAAACATGGAAGGAAAATCTGATCTCTCCAGAACCGGTGGTCCATATCCTCCATCTTCCTGGCTTTGGCCGAATCGCAATCCCGATTTGCAAAGATCTTTTGACCACTGATTACAGGGATCTGCTCACGAAAACGCTCCATTGTACATTAGTGATATGCCCCTCGTTTTCTCCTGGTAAAACATCATTCGGGCTGGCTGCCGCAAGAGATCGAGAATTTGGATGTTATGTGATCTGGATAAATACCTGTAGTGCATACGATAAAGATAGGCCCCTTTCAGATCACGTCGGGTATGTATCCAGTCCGACACTGGCGGAGCCCTCGCCGTTTATCCGACAGTGTCAAAACTACTGCGGTACTGATACGACGGCCTGCTTGTTCTTGATAGATATCCCGCTCGACCGAACAGGATCTATGCAGGCTACGCTACATCAGCACATACATGCGGAGCTCTCAAGGGAGGCTTAATTCCCTACATAACCTGCTGTTCTCGCCCCATTGGGGCGAGAACGGCAGGGAAGCTACATGAGGCTAAAAAGTCGGAAAGCGTAGTGCAGAAGAACGATTCAAGGCGAACCCGGGAGCAATGCCGCAAGAAAAAGTATAGAAGGAGGTAATAGGCTTGATCGACAAAGAACACATCGAAACAAAGAAGGCGACCGTTATGTCGATACCTGAACAGAATCTTCAAATCAATAGTTATTTTTACGAACGATACCCAGACGGATCACAAGATGACCCTGACAAGAAAAGCCGTCCTCTACTTAGTGATCCCCAATTAAATGAGATCCGCAATACTATCGCTGAGCTGGATGACCTAGTAGAAGAGTTGAATGTACAGCGCATCAAAAGGAAAGTCACAGAATTCCAAAGTCGCTTTGTGGATAACTGGATAAAAAATACATCTCATACTGATTTTT
>OESB01000318.1_pt1 | contig 10009 bp, 8 predicted proteins | sample 1540131 | NCBI WGS metagenome assembly OESB01 (sample SAMEA3891888, study PRJEB23780) | metagenome | biome: terrestrial biome; feature: animal house; material: Caecal content | place: Italy | collected 2015-05-05 | reverse complement strand
CCAATACCGGATCTTCTGCCGTTTGGACCGTACCCCGCCATGAGGCGGGGTACGGTCCAAACGGCAGAAGATCCGGTATTGGTGCCCGATCCGCAGATCCATCCGCTTATCTAAGGTCACCGTGATCTCCCCGCCCTCCTGTAAAAGCAGCCGGATTTTCCTGCGCCGACCGATGCCGGGACGGCCAAGATCCACGCAGATGGCTTCTATCGCCTGATAGCGGCGGCATCGGATCGTATGGTAATACTCCACGCAATGCAGGAGGGTACAGAGCGTCAGCATCCCGCTGAGAATCAAAAGAATACGATCCCCAAGAGCGAAAAATACAGCGAGACCCACCAGCAGAAACACGACACCAGCGGCGCCGGTGAGAATCCACCGGCGCCGCAGCACGGCGGGCCACTCCTGAAACGCAAGCCTATCCATACCCTACACCCGCTCGAAGATGATCTGCTTATGCAGACACAGGTTGGCAACAGACAGCGTAACCGGCTCCCGGCTTTGAGAGGCCCGCATCAGATCCCCCATGTTGTCGCTGGTGGCGTCTGTGTCGTTGTAAAGGGCGTCCATCACCTTGTCATCACTGGAGACGTCCGTGACGCCCAAATCCACGCAGCGGATCAGCTCCGCTGTGGAGAGCAGCGCCTGCCTTGCCAAGGCCATCACCCGGGCTTCGCCCTCAGACAGCCGGACTTTATGAAAAATCTGCTTCGCCCGGGCGAAAGGCACGCCGTCCAGCAGGAGCATTTTGAGGAAAGTAACGGTACGCAGGGGCAGGCTCTCCGAGATGGGCACCACGTACAGACCGCTGAGCAGATCGTACAGAGCCTCAAAGTCAGTCTCACCACGCCCGGCGGCCACCAGGCCCCTGGTCACCAGACGGTCCAGGCAGTGCTCCAATGTACGGCGTTCCTCCAGTCTCAGCGCCTGGAACATGGGCTCGTAGTGCTCCTCCACGCCCTGGGCGTCCACGAGCCTCCAATTCAGGATACTCCAAACGGTCATCTCCTGGGGGTCCATCTGGTATTCCTGGCGGTTTACCAGCACCACGGGATAGGCCCCGTCCTTGGTCGTGACGCTCCGAAAATGCCCCACCGCCGTGTAAAGTGTTCGTCTTCGCGTGTTCATCATGGTCATCCTCCTATGTATCTGTTCATCCTTGGTTTGGCCTCAGAAACCAGCCGCTTTAGGCTGTGCCTCACGATCCAGCAGCGCGGCGAAGGCTGCATCTCCACGCAGTTTCTCTGCCGCCCGGGAGATCCACGCTCCTACATGGTTGGGCTTGGTGTGATACATCCTGGCGATATCGGCCCCGGTATAGCCCTTGACCTTCAGTGCCAGCGCCTCCACACCCAGCCTGGCCACGCCGGTGCAGGTGCGCCTGCCGTGCTCCAGCAGCTGATCCACAAGGATTTGTGCGTCCCACACCTCTTGTCCATTCACATCCCGAAGCCAAGCCTTCGGGGGAGGGATATCCTCGCTGACCGGGACCTCCAGGGCTACGGTGGGCAGATGTTCCCGCTGGCTCAGTACACGCCGGCAGTGGTCCAGCAGGTGGTTGCGGATCACGGGCCGGGCGTAGGCGGAAAACGGGGTTCCACGCCCCGTCTGGTCATAGGTCATCGCGGCGTGGCAGAGCGCCCAGCAGCCCTCCTGGTATAGGTCATCCGCGCCCATGCCGCAGATATCCTCGTTGTACCGGATATGCCGGGCGATGGTCTGGCCCACCAGAGACAGGTTCTCCTCCACCAACGCCCTCTGTACATCGTTCATCTGCATCCAGTTTTTCATTGCGGTTTTCACCTCTCTCAGCTTGGATCGTGGTCAGGCCGCCCGGGCCTGCGCCCGGGAGAGGGCACGGCACAATTCGATCACTTTCTGGCATCGCAGCTCAGAGAATTTGGCGATATGTGCCTCAGATTCCGGCAAGCCAAGTTGGAGCTGGAGCCAGCGGTACGCCTGTTTCCGCGTCATGATGCCGCTTCCAATCAGCTGGTTCAGGGCGGAGTGCGCCTCCATGCGCTTTCGGCGCAGGTTCCGGTCCGCCAGCGTGCCCATGGGCAGCAGGGTGTCCTTGTGGGCCGCCACATAGGCGTCGCAGGCGGGATACCGGGCGCATACATAGAGCTTGGCCCCCGCGTCATCTGTATGATCACCATAGACCATGGAGGATGGCCGCAGGTATGCCCGGGAGCCGCAGTAGGGGCATTTGATGTTGATCCGTTTCATGCTCTGTTTCATCTCCTTCATACGACATACGAATTAGCTGACCAGTCAGGGTATGACGGAGATTTGGCAGTCCATATAGCGCAGGCAGCCCAGCCGTCAGTTGGTACAGGGGCAGCAGGCCTCACGGGGAATAAAAACGGCGTTCCGCCAGTTTCCCCAGCAGTCCTTCAGAAGATCGAAGATACTGTATGAACTTTTCCCTTGACTGGAACTTCCTCATTTATTCCGTCGCTTTATTACGCACCGCTCAAAAGAAAAAGTGCTCAGCAATTTTGTAAACAATTTGTAAATTCAAACATAAATGCGGATAGCTGCCAGATAAGGCAGGCGACATCATTGTATAATACTCTCACATTGGAAATATCGTATGGTGTCCAATGATTTATGACTATTCCAATATTAACCATTGAGTTCTGTTCCCGCTTATAATCTGCAAGGAGGTACATATGTTTGAAGCCTTTTATCAGAAGTATTTGAATCAGTGTTTAAATAAAGAACTTCATGCCAAATACTTCAAGGGATCTGATAAACTGGAAACTCTTTTTAGCATCCTAGTCATACTTTCGGCATCTGGTGTTGTACTGTCTGCCATTTTGCGCGAGACACAAATAGGTGCCGTTTTTATGCTTCCATACTTATTGTTTTTTGCGTTGTTTATCCAACGCGTGTATTGTAACAATAAAGAGATTCAAAAGGCTCTTTCCGATTATCAGAGTGTGGATGATGTGTATAAGCGAATTAAAATATTGGAAAACTTGCTGAAGCATCCAAAGTTTGGTTTATACAACATAGATGGCGTTGAGTATCTATCAAAATGCTGCGAACTAGAGTTAGGTCAACTTAAGGAAGATAGAATGGGCATAGCTCATATACTACTGACGCTTGTAAGCGCGTTACTTGGTGGAATAGCCAATAATACCGAATTATCCCAAATACTTATATTGGCATTTGGCACCGCGATTGTTCTCGTCATCATTCTTATCATATATTGGTATCGCGAGAGTTCCGCACGAACCTCTCAGCGAAAAGCGTACGCTATATTACAACAGGACTTAGCGTATGTAAGATACCAGATTCAAACATCTGCATTGAAGCCAACGATCTATTTACCTGCTTCTTCGAGAAATAAAAAATTACCCCGTCGAAGATAGAGGTAATTTTGTTCAGTGTGTAGACGTTAATTTCAATCTGCTATGCGGATCGGTATACATGAAAAATGAAGAAGTCTGATACAGCTGCGTGGAATTGTACTCTTGATTTTTGATATCCTATGTGTTACCATTTCCACGTAGTTCAATTTACCTTATACACAAAGGACAGGTGATCATAACATGGCAGAGTCTGAGAATAAGCGCGCGCGCCGTACCCCACAAGAGAGAGCGGCTGGGGTGGACGAAAGAATCGCAAAGCTAAATCAGGCCATCAAAGAGCTGGAGTCGAAGAAGGCGTCTGTTGTGGCAGAATATGATGCGAAGATCACTGCAACACAGGACCGCATCAAGTCTCTGGAGGAAAAGAAAGCGGAGATCCTGGCCCCAAAGCCGCCTCGCAAGACGAAAAAGCAGAAGATCCAGCAAATCGTCAACCTGGCAATGAAAAACGGGATGTCGGTGGAAGAAATCGCCGGCCAGCTCCATGTAGAAGTCGAGGACTAAATCTTTTGCAATATAACAGCAGCGCCGCCCTGGTAGAGCCGGGACGGCGCTGTTCTGCTATTTTGGTGTGAAGGTAAATAGGCCTGTCGCCAAAGCAGGTCGTCAATATGTCGTTAAGAATACCACGAGGTGATGCCGAAAAGACGGCGGAAAATGACGGGCTGCTGAGGTCTGGTGACGGGGCCGCCGGGCTAAGGTGGTAGTCTACCGGCCCCAAATTGGTCATATGAAAAACAGAGGAAACCGCCGCTATGGAACTTGACTTTGTACGCCCACCGAATATAATATAAATTGGATTATCATAATACAGATTATCATAAATGGAGGTGGGCTTTCTCATGGAATTTATCGGACGCCGCAAGGAGCTGGAGGTACTGGAACAGGAATACCAGCGCCCCGGCGGCTTTGTCGTGCTGTATGGCCGCCGACGAGTGGGCAAGACGACGCTGATTAAGGAGTTTATCAAGGGCAAGACCGCCATCTATTTCCTCGCCACAGAGGAAGTGGAGTCTCAAAGCATGAAACGGCTGGCCGGCGTGATCTCCCGCGCCACGGGTAATCCCACCCTCAACCGGGTGGCCTTTTCTGACTGGCTGGATTTGTTTCAGGAGGTCACCCGGTACCGGCCGGAGGAAAAGAAAGTGTTGGTCCTGGACGAATTTCCCTACTTGGTCAAGACCAATCCGGCCTTCCCCTCGATTCTGCAGAATGCGTGGGACGAATTTCTGAAGGACAGCAATGTGATGCTGATCCTCTGCGGCTCGTTGATCGGGATGATGCGAAAGCACGCCCTGTCCTATGATAGTCCGCTCTATGGCCGGCGCACCGCGCAGATTCGCCTGTCGGCCCTCACCTTCACAGATATCCACGCCGCCCAGCCGCAGCCCTTCGAGCGGGCGGTGGCGCAGTACGCGGTTACCGGTGGGGTGCCGAAGTACCTGGAGTTTTTCCCACCTGATGGGGATCTTCTGACACAGATCCGGCATGTGATTCTCTCCAAAAACGGCTTTCTCTATGAGGAGCCAAACTTTTTGCTGAAGGACGAAGTGCAGTCCGCGACCAACTACTTCTCCATCATCCGTGTGATTGCGGATGGGAACCATAAGCTGGGCAGGCTGGCCGGCGCGCTGGGCCTGGAGTCTTCCGCTCTGACGCCCTATCTCTCCACCCTGATCGAGCTGGGCTTTTTGGTGAAGGACACGCCCATCACAGAAAAAAATCCGGAGAAGTCCAGAAAGGGCCTCTATTTCATCGCTGATAATTTTGTGCGGTTCTGGTTCCGATATGTCTACCCCTACAAAGGGGAACTGGAACTGGATAACCAGCAGATCGTTTTGGATGAACTAGAAAAGGATTTCGTACAGAAATTCGTGGCCTTTGCCTATGAGGATGTGTGCAAGGATATTTTCGCCTCGCTCTGCCGCGCTGGAGAACTGGACTTTACCCCTTCCCGGATCGGTTCCTACTGGCTGAACGATGTGAACAGTGACACCCAAATCGACGTGATGGCGGTAGACCACCAGCGGAAGCGTCTCTTTGCGGGCGAGTGCAAATACCACAGCAAGCCGGTGGATGCTCCGGTCTACTACGCGCTGGAGGAGAAGGTAAAACAATCAGCGGAGCTGCAGGCCGCCTTTCCGTCCTACCAGGTCATCTATGGGCTGTTCTCCAAAAGCGGCTTTACTCAGCGCATGATGGAGCAGGCTCAGGGACGGTCGGACATCCTGCTGATCCAGGAAGACCATATCCTTTCCTCAGATTAAAAACAGGCAGGTGCGATCCCCATTCGTTTCGCACCTGCCTTCGTTTTACCCAATGATCCAGAAGGGGCCGCCGGCCGCCGCATTCTTGCTGGCCTCATTCAAAATAATGGACAGGTCCCACGCCTTCTGGCTGCGGGAGGTGCTTGCGGGGTCAGCCACCAGGATCTGCTCATTCTCCACGCCCCGCAGGACGATGAAGTGGCCGGAACTGGTGAAATGCCCCTTGGTCATGAGCGCCACCACCAGCTTGCCCTCGCCGAGCGCGTCCACGATCCTCTGGGGCTCTGACGCCGTGCATCCTTCCACTGGAAGGCCCCATGCCTTGGCGGCGGCGGGGATCAGCGCATGGTAGGAACCGCTTTTGCTGCACCAGTATCCGTTTTTATAGGACCATTCAGCCATCTCAATGGGGTCAACGATGTCGCCGGTCAGGGATGACACCACAATGGACATGGAGGTGGGCCCACAGCCATAACCGCCGATGTTGTCGGTGCCATAGGGCTCGTTGGCATACCGTTCATCGTATTGATTGAAGTAGACCACCTCCACCGCACCGTCTGTAAAACGGACGCTGCCCAGGGAGGGGATCACGGTTCCGGAGGCGGACTGGAACATCCCGTCCCCGAGGAACAGGCTGAGGTTTTGGGCATAGTCCTCGGCCAGCTCCTTCTGTTCATCCGTGAGATGGAAGATCTCATCGGCAAAGTGGGCCTCGCCCTGGTAGACGATGGTATAGATGTACCAGATCTCCGTCCCGCTTTCATCCGCCTCGGTCTCCGGATCATCCGGGATCGTCCGGGTTTCGCTGGTGCGGGAGAAGGTGTAGAGGTCGCCCACCTCTGCACGCAGGGTCTGTTCCAGGTCAGCCAGGGAGATGTTCTCCCAGTCCTCGCCCTTGGCGGCACAGTATTGGCCGATAAAAGCGTTGGTATTGCTCACCAAATCGTCGGCATAGGGATTGACGATCTCATAGTTGTCACCGCCGGTCTGGGAAAAGTCGTCCGCAATCCGCTGTTCCACATCATCAATGCCCTCTCCAAGAATCTGATTGATGGCAAAGGCGATCTCGTTGGTATTTTCAATGATGGCAGCATTGTTGTTCATAATGGGCTCGGTATTCGGATCCGCGGAGCCGCCGAACAGGCTGCCGAAAATAATGGAGGGGAGCATGAGGATGAACAGCACCGGCAGCAGCAGGATCACGATGGCCACAATGGCAATTGTTCCGATGTGTTTCCTGGCCCCCCAGACCGCCCCGGCTACTGCGCCATAGGGGCCGCCGACAGCGGCGCCCTTCGCCGCCCCAGACACAGCTTTTCCGGTCTTGACCATCCCGCTGATCACATGTGCAGCATTAGATGATACGGAAACTGCTTCGTCCAGACCGCTTTTTTCGTTTTTCATTGGCATACCACCTCACTGTTTTGTGAACGACTGGAGTGTGTCGGCCGAATGCCTGCGCTATCAAGTGGTACTTCACGGATATCACTCCAAAGATTTGGCGTGAAACACAGTTCTTTCCCGCTATCGGAATATCAATATAATCATATTGACTTCTTCGATTTAGCTGATATAGAATGAGCTTTATAAATGAATAGAGAAGGGGGCATTTGAAATGGGGCACCAGGAGAGCCTTTTATTTTGCGCCACGAAATCTGACATGATCAAACTATGTAACGTGCTCAACCGTGCGGCGGCTGACTCCTCAGAGCTGGGATTGGAGTATGTAGGTTTGGACGTCTATGAGGTGGCACGACTGAAGAGGGGCGTCTCACTGAGCCTGCCTCCGAAGTGGAAGACTGTTCAAAGCTATCCGGCTGGAACCTATTTTGTTTGGTGGGGCGGAGAGCGCAGCCCACAAAGGGATGATGCGTATCTGCGAAACATCTGCGGTGAGAAAGATCCATACTGGCAAACAGTTTTTGCGGAATATGTTGTTTCCGCAACTGAGATGCTGGAAGACTTACCCCAGGAAGCACCGAATACGATTCTGGAGAATGAGTGGATGCGGACATTCCAGCCGAAAGACAATCAGATCGACATAGATTTGATCGAGCAGCTATGAGATCAGTGGGCAACCACCCGCCCCAGAAGCTATGCCTGGAGCGGGCAGTTGCCCTTTTAGAAGAACAGCGTGGAAATTACAATCTGATTGACATACTGCCGCTTAATAACCTGTCTTCGGCAGTGTCGGTGTGGTGGTGTACTTGCGGATGATGGTCACCCAGCTGGCCTGGGCGGTCTGCCAGGTGCCCTGATACTGACCGCCGGCATCGGCCCGGTTGACCAGCTGGTAGCCGTTGACGGTGTTACCGCTGACGACGACGCTCAGGGTCGGCCCGCTCACACTCTGGAACCCGACCGGCACTTTGCCAAAATCGAAATACACATCGGTCACGACCTCGCCCGCCTGCATGGGGATGGCATTGAGGCTGAAGGAGTAGTTGTTGCTGGTCAGCAAATTGGACGCCAGCACCTGGTAGTCCGCCGTGTAGTTGGTCTTATACAAGATCCGGTAGTTCAGGCGGGCACTGTAGGTGCCGGTGGTCAGGACGGTAGCCCGGGCCACGTCCGTGGGGATGCGGTCATGCCAGAAGAAGTTCTCCAGATCCACATTGCTGGTGTTGGCGACCGTGATGTCATACCGCATGGTCTGGCCGGCCAGCAGCTCGGCGTTGCCCCGCTTGGTGATGGTCACGCCCAGGTTGGAGGGCTTGTCGTAAGCGGATAGCTTGATGATTTGACCCGCATATTCCAATGTGATATCATGAACCGTCGGGTCCACCTGCCAGTAGGCCGGGGCGGTCACCTCCTGGATTTTGTACCGTCCCAGGGGGAGCGGGCGGGATGCGGCGACACCCCGGGCGTCGGTGGTAATATAGTCCACAACCTTGCCGCTGCGCTCCTGAACGATCTCAAAGACGGCGCCCTCCAGCGGGGTTCCGGCGGGGGTGCCGGTCACCGGGTTGTACTCCTCGGCGTATTTATAAATCTGGATCTGGCCGGTGATGGGGGTATTTTCCCACTCAATCTCAATGGTGTGGCCGGGCTTCACATAGACGGTCTTATATTCTTCGTCCAGCTCATAGCCCTCGGCGGCCTCCAGCTCCCGGATGTAGAAACGGCCCTTGCCCTCGGCCAGCGCCTCATCAATATAGATGTAGCCGTTCTGGTCGGTGGTGTACTCCCCGATGGGGTTTTTGTCGGCGTCATACAGGAGGAACTTTACATCGTAAATGCCCTCGCCGGTGACGCTGTCGATTTTGTGGATGATGATGCCGCTGAAGGCCTTGTTCTCCACCCGGAGCACGGTGGTCTTGCCGTCCTCCACCTCAAAATAATGGGGTGTGCCATCCAGCTGGAAGCCTTCCGCAGCCTCAATCTCCACGGCATAATAGGCGCCGTCCTCGAGGGCCAGGAATGCACGGCCATTTTTATCCGTGGTGATGGTGTCGATCAGCTCGTCGTCGATCTTTCGGATCTCGAAGGTGGTATCGGGGATGCGCTCTTTGGTATCATCCGCGTTGACCTTGACGATCTCCACCCCGCCGATGGGGTCATTGTAGAAGGTCAAAGTCTGTGTATCCTCGGGATTGACCTCAACGGTCTGGATCCGGGTAGCTTCGTCGATGGTGTATCCCTCAATGGTCTTGGTCTCCTTGACCACGATGGTGCCGGTTACCCCGCTGATGCGGATCTCACCGTTGGCATCCGTGGTATAGAGGCCCTTGCTGGACAGGTGGCCGTTATCCGCATCCACATAGCCGCCGTCGGCGTAGGTCAGCTCGAACTCAACCCCAGAAAGCGGCTCCTTCGTGACGGAATCCAGTTTCCGGATGACGAGGGTGCCCTTGGCCTGGTTATAGAAGCGCAAGGTCTGTACCTCGCCGGCCTTGATCTCGATGCTCTTGGGGGCGCCGTCCAGGACATACCCCTCCACCGTCTTGATCTCCCGGGCGGTGATGGTGGTGCCAGGCTCCAAACCGTCAATCACGATGCGGCCCGCCTCATCGGTGATATACTCGCCGTTGGAGGGGCCGACTACCGCACCGCTGGAATCCGTCACCAAGAAGGTCACACCCTCCAGAGGCGTAGTGGTGCCCTCGATGTATTTCTCGATGACAAGGGTCGTCGAGGGGGTATTGGTAAAATACAAAGTTTGCGTGTCGTTTGGATTTACCACCACAGTTTGGGTCTGATGGGCCGGGTCAATGGTGTAGCCGGGGATGGTCTCCACCTCCGTTACCACCAGGGTGCCCACCACGCCGTCGATCTGGATTTTGCCGTCCTTGTCTGTCTTGTAAATGCCGTTGCTGGAGATGTAGCCGTTTTCGTCCGGCACATACTCGCCGGTGGAGGTAG
>OESB01000317.1_pt1 | contig 10015 bp, 8 predicted proteins | sample 1540131 | NCBI WGS metagenome assembly OESB01 (sample SAMEA3891888, study PRJEB23780) | metagenome | biome: terrestrial biome; feature: animal house; material: Caecal content | place: Italy | collected 2015-05-05 | reverse complement strand
GGGCCAGAGACGGCCCACATGCGCGAAACTTCATGTGCCGCTCACGTTTACCTGTTATCGTGGCGCGTCCGCGGCGCATGAAGTTTTATACCCTTTTATAGGAAACAACGTCCATTGGACGATGAAATAGATCATTTCAAAACAAGCGAGGTGAAAGGAATGGACACGGGAAGCAGTACCGGTGCAAGTTCTGTCGAACGAAGTAGGATCCAGCCGGAAAGAATGTGCCGCGCCGCCGGTCCATTCTCTCTCAGCCTGCGGCTGACACAGTCGCCGTAGCGAAGCGCGATCCTTCGTTCATGCACTGTACCCCTTTCCAAATTTTGCAAAATTACCCTGATATTTGGAGGTACAGAACAATGAAGAAGACACTGAAAAGAATCACTGCGGCGCGCATGACGGAGCGCATGGTACGCGCCGATGCCATCCGCGAGCGCCTCGATTGGGCGGTCGCTCACGGGGAAGAAGAAATCCTGCGGAAATATGGGACGCCCGGCGACGGGCTGACCGCGGAGCTGGCGGAGCGGTCCCGGGAGAGGTATGGGACCAACATTCTGACCTATGGGAAGAGAGAATCTGTTGTAAAGCGCCTGTTTTCCGCCTTCATCAACCCATTTACCGTGATCCTGCTGGTGCTGGCGGTGATCTCCGCCTTTACGGACATCGCCCTGGCCGAGCCGGGAGAGCAAAATTATGTTACGGTCAGCATCATTGCCGCCATGGTCGTCATCTCCGGCACCCTCCGCTTTGTCCAGGAGACCCGCAGCGGAAATGTGGCGGAGAAGCTGATCGGCATGCTCCACACCACAGCCTGCGTGGAGCGCGCGGGGGAAAAAGCGGAGCTCCCCATGGACGAGATCGTGGTGGGGGACCTGGTATACCTCTCCGCCGGGGATATGATCCCGGCGGACCTGCGGATCCTCAGCGCCAAGGACCTGTTTATCAGCCAGTCGGCGCTGACCGGGGAGAGCGAGGCGGTGGAAAAGCTGGGGACCGCTGTCCGGCAGCGGGGAGCCCTGACGGATACGGCGAATCTTGCCTTTATGGGGAGCAATGTGGTCAGCGGCAGCGCGAAAGCCGTTGTGATTGCCGTGGGCAACGGCACCATGCTGGGCATGATGGCAAAGAATCTGAACGAAAAGCCCCCAAAGACCACCTTTGAGAAGGGCGTCAACGCCGTCTCCTGGGTGCTGATCCGCTTCATGCTGATCATGGTGCCTGTGGTGCTGTTCGTCAACGGCTTTACCAAGGGGGACTGGATGCAGGCGGCGCTGTTCGCCATCTCTGTGGCTGTGGGCCTTACCCCGGAGATGCTGCCCATGATCGTCACCACCTCCCTGGCCAAGGGCGCCATGGCCATGAGCAGGCAGAAGGTCATTATCAAGAATTTGAACTCCATTCAGAACCTGGGCTCCATGGATATCCTCTGCACGGACAAGACCGGCACGCTGACCCGGGATAAGGTCGTTTTGGAGTATCATCTGAACATCGACGGCGAGGAGGACGACCGGGTCCTGCGCCACGCGTTTTTGAACAGCTACTTCCAGACGGGGCTGAAGAATCTCATCGACCTGGCGGTCATCGCCAAGCAGCAGGAGCTGGGCGCGGGAGAGCTGACAGAGCGGTACACGAAGGTGGATGAGATCCCCTTCGACTTTGAGCGCCGCCGGATGAGCGTGGTGGTCCAGGACCGGGACGGCAAGACCCAGCTGGTCACCAAGGGCGCGGTGGAGGAGATGCTCAGGTGCTGCGCCTGGGCCGAGTGCGGCGGCGAGGTCCGTCCGCTGACGGACGAGGTGCGCGGGCTTGTTCTGGACAAGTCTCATCAGCTGAACGAGAATGGGATGCGGGTTATCGCCGTGGCCCAGAAGACCAACCCCGCCCCGGTGGGGCAGTTCTCCGTGGCGGATGAGTCTGATATGGTGCTGATTGGATTCCTGGCATTTCTGGACCCGCCCAAGGAGACCACAAAAGCGGCGATCCAGGCGCTGATGGAGTATGGCGTCCAAGTAAAGATCCTGACCGGTGACAATGAGAAGGTCACCCGCGCCATCTGCAAGCAGGTGGGGCTGAACGTGGACCGGATCCTCCTGGGCTCCGATCTGGAGAAGCTCAACGACCGGGAGCTGGGGGAGCTGGCGGAGACCGTCAGGGTGTTCGCGAAGCTCTCGCCGGAGCAGAAGGCCCGCGTTGTCCGGGTCCTCCGGGAAAACGGCCACAGCGTGGGATACCTGGGCGACGGCATCAACGACGCGGCCGCCATGAAGTCCGCGGATGTGGGCATCTCGGTGGATACGGCGGTGGACATCGCCAAGGAGACCGCCTCCGTGGTCCTGCTGGAGAAGGACCTGATGGTGCTGGAGCGGGGAGTCATCGAGGGCAGAAGGACTTATGCCAACATGATCAAATACATCAAGATCACCGCCTCCTCCAACTTCGGCAATATGTTCTCCGTGCTGGCGGCCAGCGCGTTTCTGCCCTTTTTGCCCATGGCGTCCATCCACCTCATCCTGCTGAATCTGATCTATGATATCTCCTGCACCGCCATGTCCTGGGACAATGTAGACGCGGACTATCTCAAAACGCCGCGGAAATGGGACGCCTCCGGAATCAGCCGGTTTATGCTGTGGATCGGCCCCACCAGCTCGGTGTTCGACATTGCCACGTATCTTCTGATGTATTTTGTGCTCTGTCCCATGCTGACAGGCGGGCAGCTCTACACCCGGCTGACAGATCCGAATATGCAGGCGCTGTATGCCGCCCTGTTCCAGACCGGATGGTTTGTGGAATCCATGTGGAGCCAGACCCTGGTCATCCATATGCTGCGCACGCCGAAGCTCCCCTTTGTGCAGAGCCGCGCCTCCGCTCCTGTGACCGCGCTCACCTTTGCCGGAATCGCTGCTGTCACCTGCATTCCCTTTACTCCTCTTGGAGCCGCGCTGGGGCTGGTGGCCCTCCCTCCGGTCTATTTCCTGTGGCTCGCCGTGTTTGTGCTGGGGTATATGCTTCTGGCCACCTTTGTGAAAAAGGCCTATGTCCTCAGGTACAGAGAATTGCTGTAGAACGGCAGGACGGAGCGGGAAATCAAAGCGTGCCGCAGTTTCTCCCCTCAAAGCGGTATAGTGTCCTATCACGATATGGATTGGTTCAGTTGGCTCTGACTGTATTTGTTGTACTGAGCTCGGCCTTTCGACCCTGTAAAAAATGGGCAGCCCGGGAGTGGGCTGCCCATTTATTGTTATGCGGTTTTTGCCTCCCCCGCGCACGTTTCTGCATCAATGCTTTCTGACGCTTTCCGGCAGGGGAGGGCGCCTCGTTTTAGTAGAGCTTTGCGCCCGCCGGAATGTGGTCATCCAGCATCAGAAGATTTAAGCCCTCCTGTCCGTCATACTCGTACACTGCGGAGATCAGCATACCCTCGGAATCGATCCCCATCATCTTCCGCGGCGGCAGATTCGTGATGGCCACACAGGTCTTGCCAACCAGTTCTTCCGGCTCGTAATACTCGTGGATACCGCTTAAAATGGTGCGTTTCCGGTCTGTTCCGTCATTCAGCGTGAACTTCAGGAGTTTCTTGGACTTCGGTACCGCCTCGCAAGCCTCGACCTTGACCACTCTGAAATCAGATTTGCTGAATGTTTCAAAGTCTACATCATCCGCGAACAGAGGCTCGATTTTCACCATAGAAAAGTCGATCCGCTCAGGTTCGGCTTTCGGCGCTTCGGCAGCCTGGCTTTTTACATCATTTTTGCCGCTGACATCATTCAGAGGCTTCATGGTCGGGAACACCCTTCTACCCTCTTCATCCGGTTTCATCACGCCTTGTACGGTCGAAAAAGTGCCGTTTTCACGAGGTTTTTCTAACTTTTTGGATTCCATAGTGTGTCCTCCTGTGCCGTCTGGTTCGGGGCAAAAGTTGTAAAAAAGTTGTAGAAAGTTGTAGGCCGGTTTCCCGTCCTTTTTTTGAGCATTTTTACAAAAAATCCCAAACAAAATTTTTTGTAAAATATTTCCAAAAAATCGACTGATACATTGTAGAGCAATGGAGAACATCCCAAATGCTGTGTGCCTTAGAACAACGAAAGCCATTCAGAGCAATCAGCTGAACCCAATCGACAAAGCCCCCAGCCGATTCTTTTTACAATACAATAATAACATAAGCCCCCAAGATGTTCAAGTCAACGATTTTTTCGTTGGACCTTCCAATTTCATACCTTATATATAAAAAGGAGAAAGCTATGCCAACCTATCAATTACAAATTAAACAGGTGGTGGACTACCCACGCTGCCGGATCTACCGGCAGTTCGTCCGCTTTCTGATGGAGGACCGGAGCATTCGCGTAAGCGGAGGCTCCGGCCTTTTTTATTTTACGGTACTTTGCAGCTACGCAAACTTCCGCACCTCATATCGCCGCATCGACGGCATCAGCTATACCGTCTACCCTGGCGAATGGGTCTGCACCCTCAAGGAGCTGTCCCAATGGTTCCGCACCCGGTTCCAGTGCCAGGCGCTGGCCGTACTGGAACGGCTGCAGAAGCAGAACCTTATTTCCTTTCAGACACTGGGCCGCGGGAATGTAGTCCGCTATAAGATCTGCGACTGGGCGCGGCATAATACGGTCCTGGAGTACAATGCCCCCTGCCAGAAGGACACCGGCTTTTTCTTCCTGCCGGTTTCCGTTGCCACCGACCTCATCAGTTCAGACCGCTGCTCCGAGATGGACATTGTGCTGGACCTGTGGGTATCCGCCATCTACAACGACAATCAGGTGCAGGGGTCAGACCTGGGGCCGGTGGTCTATTTCCGCAACGGCACCGGAAATCCCCTTGTCACCTACACCGAGCTGGCTGCCCGCTGGGGGCTGTCCCGGGCGACAGTCGGCCGTGTCCTGAAAAAGCTGGCCGCGCTGGACTACATCTCCCTCATGTCCTTCCCTGGCCGGCATGGCAGCGTAATCTATCTGCAAAAATATCTGTCCACCATGTTCGAGATTTCGGATGTGATGGTGGATAAAGAGGAGGTCGCTATGACGCTTAACATACGCCTGGAACTCCCGAAGGAGGACAGCGCAGGCCACGACGCCCCTGCCTTGGAGCATGAGGTCATCGTTTCAGATGAACTCGCCAGCGTTTCAAAATCGCACATTGAAATTATCCTTCAGAAAATGGCGCAAATCCTGATGGCACAAGGGATTTCGTGCTTTGGCTGCCCGCTCTCTCGCTACAAGTTATATCCCTTATCGGGCGACTGCCGGGAAGATTTACTCCCCCGCGCGCGAGAGCAGTCCCTGATGCGTTTTGGCCTTGCTGTTCTGTGTGGGAACAAGCAGGTCGCCACTTTTGAACTTACACTCTCTCCCTCGGTGGAGAATTGAACAGGAGGTCTTACCATGAAGAAATTTGTTGAAAAAGATGTCGCAGAGAACCCTCTGTACCATGATACCTGGAAACTGCTGAAAAAATACCGCGATGTGGTTTGGAGCTTGGAGATTTCCGTCCAGCATGTGCGGGCCAAGTTCGAGATCGAATACGGCACTTCCATCGAGGAATTTCTGGATTCCGTCTATCTGGCCGGCGCAGACCTGAACGGGAGTGACATTGAGCACCATGCCAAGTGCATTGAGCGCAGCCACAAGATGCTGAAGCTCCTGGATTCGGCAGTCGAATTGCTCCGCACCCGCCATAAGAACGGCGAGGCGTATTACTGGCTGCTGTACTACTCCTTCCTCTCCCCTCAGCAGCTGAAGAATGTGGAGGAAATCATCGAGAACCTGCGCCCGCACATCCGGGACATCTCCTTCCGCACCTACTACCGCAAGCGGCGGGAGGCCATTGACGCCCTCAGTTCGGTGCTGTGGGGCTACACCTCTAAGGACAGTCTGGATGTGCTGGAGCAGTTCTTCCCGGAGCCGAAATCCTCCGAGAAACAGGCGGGCAAGTAATTGGCACAATTCGGGACTGAAATTGGCGCGTTCCTGCCCTTGAGCCGTAAATCCCTATGTGTTAGACTGAATATGCTCAAACTTGCACCCAAAACTGAATACAGGCAGTGAACAGCACCTTTTTCGAGGTGCTTTTTTGCTGCCCAAACGGTCTTTGGCCTGAGAAGGAGTCCACATCTGCACAACGGATGCGGGCTCCTTCTTTGCTTTTTGAGCAATGAACATCACATTTGGATTGGAGGTCCGCAAAATTGAAAAAACTGAGAACACCTCAACAGCAGCGGCGGGAAGATGACAGCAGCCCGCCTCGTCGAGTTTCCATCGGCCGGATCGCCTATACGGCGTTCCTCTGTGTGATGATGGCGATGATGTTCTGTCAGCCGGCATTTGCTGCAACCGATGTTTGGACGAAGGCCAAGGAAATTATGCAGGATGTCTACACGCAGATTCTCGCCATCTCCACCATTGCGGCCATCGTGACCGCCTCGGTGGCGCTTCTGCTTATGAACTTTTCGCGCTCCGGCCGGACAGTCGATGAGAGCCGGGCGTGGCTGAAGCGCATCTGCATTACCTGGGCCGTCCTCAATGGTCTCGGATTCATCATGGCTTATGTGACGCCTCTGTTCTCTGGTGGTCAGTGGACAGGCTGATGGCCGCCGCAATATACCCACTGGAAGGAGGCGTAAGCTATGGGTATCCTGGATGGCATCGTTGAATGGATCGCGGAGCAGGTAATGGCCGGCCTTGACCTGGTGACCACTTCGGTTTTGGGCGCTCTGGGCTGTGACATGGCTGTTTTTCTGCGGTACTTTCCCGCTGCCGAAACGATGTATAGCGTCTTTGTGGCGCTGGCTGTCGGCATTATCCTGCTGAACTGGGTCTGGCAGCTGTTCAAAAACTTTGGCCTGGGCGCAGGAATCGAGGCGGAAGATCCGGTCAAGTTGAGCATCCGGTCGGTCATTTTCATCCTGCTGGCGCTCTTTTCCGATGAAATCGTCAATATTGTCCTGACCATCGGCGGCACGCCGTACCGCTGGATCATGGATTCGGAGCTGCCGCCCCTCAGCTTTGCCGATTTTAACTCGGTCATGCTGGTGATCATCGGCGTCTGCGCCAATGGCGCTGTGGCGCTGATCACCCTGATCCTCGTCATCATCTTGGCCTGGAATTATCTGAAATTACTGCTGGAGGCGGCGGAACGGTATGTTCTGCTGGGTGTGCTGGTCTATACAGCGCCGGTCGCTTTTTCGATGGGCGCAAGCCAGACTACATCGAATATTTGGAAATCGTGGTGCCGGATGCTGGGCGGGCAGATTTTTCTGCTGATTATGAACGCCTGGTGCCTGCGCCTGTTCACGAGCATGGTTGGCTCTTTTATTGCCAATCCGCTCTCTTTGTAAGGAGGGGCGCTTTGAAAAAATTCAAGAAAATTTTGTTCCTTGCGCTGATGGTTGCTGCCCTCTCCTGCCTGTTTTGTCAGCCTGCTTTTGCCATTTCCGAGGAAGAAGTGCAGGCTCAAGTGGACGCTGTAGGTAAGGAGACGGTTTCCGGCAATGTCCTGATCTGGTTCATGTGTGCGATAGGCTTCTTGAAGGTATCGCAGAAAATCGACTCGTTCATGGCAAGCCTGGGCGTCAATGTAGGCCACACCGGCGGCAGTATGCTGGCTGAGGCCATGATTGCGGCCAAGGGCATCGGCGGCTTTAAGAACTTTTCCAGCCACCACTTTGGCGGCGGCCGCAGCAGCAGTTCCACCCATGTCAATGCCAGCGGTGGAGGCGGCCGGGGCGGCGCCGGGTTTGGCGCAGGCTTTGCCAGCGGCGGTCTGGCAGGCGTAATCAAGCGGAATGTCACGAACAACGCCATCAAGACGGCCACAACGCCCTCGGACGCCAAGCCTTCCGGCCTCGGCGGTCTTGTGGGTGGTGCTGCTGGCGGTGTCGGCGGCCACATTTATTCTTCCTCGGTAAGCAAGGGCGGCAGTTTCGCCAATAATGTCATCGGTTCCGTGGCTACCGGGAACATCACTCAAATGGGCTCGATCACCGGCGAAAAGGCCGTTGAAGCCCTGCACTCCTATATGGGCCACACGGCACTTGGGCCTGGGGCAGAGAATATCCCCACCTACCAGAATGTCGAGATCGGCGGCGGTCGCATCACCGGCACAGAGGTCACTCCGGAACACCCGGAGGGCATTGCCTTCGGTATGTACCATGCGGACCAGTATGTTGCGCCGGAGGGCCAGTACACGACAGTTCACGCCGCAGACGGCACCGCCTGGTATAAGCAGTATGCAGTGGACGCTGTGGACAAGACGCCCTACATGGCGCCGGACGGTTCGATTGCCTACAATGAGTCCATCGTGAAGAAGCTGCCGCCCACCCCCAAACGAAAGGATAAGATCTGATGGCTGAAGAACGCAAGGACAGCTTTGCTGAAACGGTAGACACTGCGGCCTCCGCAGCGCACACGGTCAAGGGTGCCATCAAGGCCGGCAAGGCGATTTCCGGCGCGGCCAAAGGCGCTGCCGCCGGTGGTCCCTATGGTGCTGTGGCCGGGGCAGTCTGGGCCGGGCGCAAGCATATCGGCAAGATCATCGCCGTCATCATCATTCTGCTTTTGCTGCCGGTCCTGTTTGTTTTGATGCTGCCCGGGCTGATTTTCGGCGGTTTGATCAACGCTTTTTCGCCGGCAGACACGGAGCAGCCTGTCCTCAACAGCGAAACTGCAATCGTGGAGAACGCCAACGACATCACTTTTACCATCAATTCCATCTTGGGTGAGGCGCTGGACGATGTGATGGCCCGCATTGAAGCGGACTTTGCTTCTTCCGGCGCTGACCAGATGGAGGTCAAAAATCCCTATTCGGCCGGCCCCGTCTATAACGCCAATCTCATCGTCTCGCAGTATTGCGCTGCCCGGGATGAGGATTTTGAGAGCATTTCGCTGGATGATCTGGCCGCTGTCCTGCGGGAGAACAAAGAGCATCTCTACTCTTATACCAGCGTGCGGGAGAGCCGTGAGGTCACATCGGAAGACCCGGAGACCGGGGAGGAAACCACAACCACCGAGATCTGGATGGTCTACACCATCCGCTACAACGGCGAGTCTTACCTTGCTGACCATGTTTTTGCGCTTACGGATGAGCAGAAAGAGCTTGCCTCCGATTATGCCTCAAACCTGAGCATGTTCCTGGGGGACGGCCTGCTGCAGAACCTGACGGAATGGACTGGAAACAGCATCCCCTCCCTGGGCGATGTGACCTTTACAGACGGCGTGACGCCGGTGGTCTATTTCAACCAGCTGGACGAGCGTTATGCCAGCCAGCCCTACGGCACCGACAATATCGGCGGCTACGGGTGCGGGCCTACCGCCATGTCCATTGTGGTGTCCTCCCTCACGGACGAAACTGTGGACCCGGTGGCGATGGCCCAGTGGTCCTACGAAAATGGGTACTGGTGCAAGAACAGCGGCTCCTATCACGCACTGATCCCCGCTGCCGCTGAGGCATGGGGCCTGCCGGTATCCGGCTGCACGACTTCCGAGCCCCAGCGGATACTGGACGCCCTGGCTGAAGGAAAGCTGGTGGTGGCCATTATGGCAGAGGGCCATTTTACTTCATCCGGGCATTTTATCGTTCTCCGTGGCGTGAAAGACGGTCAGATTATGGTGGCGGACCCGGCCAGCTACAAGCGCAGCGAACAGCTCTGGGATCTATCCATCATCCTAAACGAAGCAAGCCGCCGTGCTGGAGCAGGCGGTCCTTTCTGGATCATAGGCTGACCTGCCCCTCGGCTGCGGAAACGAGGTAATACATGAGCAACAAAAACGACCATGATACTTATATCATACCGCCGAATTTTATAGAAACAGGCACCTTTTTCGGCGGTATGTTCCGTGCGCGGAATGTGATCGAGGCCGGCATCCTGGTGTTTGCCATCGGGGCGCCGGTTTTTCTGTTCCTTCCGTTTGGGCTGACCACCCGCATCATCATTTTGTGCCTGACTGCTCTTCCGGTGGGGCTGGTCGCTTTGATCGGCATATCCGGGGAGAGCCTTTCGCAATTCCTGGTC
>OESB01000313.1_pt1 | contig 10125 bp, 9 predicted proteins | sample 1540131 | NCBI WGS metagenome assembly OESB01 (sample SAMEA3891888, study PRJEB23780) | metagenome | biome: terrestrial biome; feature: animal house; material: Caecal content | place: Italy | collected 2015-05-05 | reverse complement strand
GGTCATAGACGTCTTAAAAAAATCCGTCGGCATCCTGTCGAAACCGTAGAGGAGAAATACCGCTGCATCCAGATGCTCAAGCGTCAGGGGGCCTCTGTGGAGCAGGCATGCCGGGTGTTGGAGGTATCGCGCAGCGGGTATTACGGCTGGAAAGCAGAGAGGATTTGCAGGCGCAGGCAACAAAACCAGGCGCTCCGGCGCCGGCTGATCGAGCTGCATGAGAAGTACCCGGCTCTGGGCTTGGATAGTCTCTACCGGCTGCTGAAGCCGGAATTTGGCTGCTCCCGCAAACGGGTACACCGGCAGATGCGGCTGGCCGGGATCTCCTCGGCACGCAGGCGAGCTTACAAAAAGACGACCAACTCCCATCACAGCCATCCCATTGCGCCCAATCTTTTACAGCGAAACTTTTCCTTTGACCGTCCCGATCAGGCCTGGGTGGGTGATATCACGTACATTCCCACCGGAGAAGGCTGGCTCTATTTAGCCATTGTCAAAGACCTGTGTACACGTAAAATCGTTGGTTATGCCTTTTCTGACAAGATCGATACCCGGCTGACGCTGGCGGCCCTGGATATGGCGTATCGCCGGCACAAGCCTGCCAGGGGTCTGATTTTTCACAGTGATCGAGGCGTCCAGTATGCCGCCCGTGCCTACCGGGAGCGTCTGGAATCCTGCGGCATCCGGCAAAGCATGTCCCGCCGCGGCGATCCATACGACAATGCTGTTGCAGAGAACTTCTTCAGCTGCCTCAAGTGTGAGCTGATCCACCTCAAGCACTACCCGACCCGGACTGCTGCACAGAACGATGTGTTTGCCTATCTCGAAGTTTTCTACAACACCATCCGCCCCCATTCTGCCCTTGGATGGCTTTCGCCTGCACGCTTTGAGGCCGAACTTGCCGCTTCCGCCGCCTGATCGCAGCCCGACTTATCTCTGTATTCTTATTCCGCTTTTTCACACTCTTTTGTGTCCGTTTTTGGGGGAAGGGCTCACATTCAACAATGAATCGCTCTGCGTTCAACAAAAGTTCAACTGGATTCCAACAAATCCCAAAAAGAAACCATAAGATTAAAACACGAAAAAATCCAGTGTCCATGCCGATTTACAAGATATCCCCAAAAGCGGCGAAAAGCCCAGATCATAACTCCGACTCCAAAGGCCAGAGGTTCGAATCCCCCCGGCCGCACCACACAAAAACACCCTGCACCTTCAAAAAGGTGCAGGGTGTTTTTTCTTTTGAAACCATACCGGACCGGACAGGATTCATCCTGCGCCCTGACCAGGGTTGGTCATACCAGCACAAGCAGCACCAGCGGATACCCAAAAGCAAGCGGCATCCGGCAAAACATGCGCCGGAACGGTTTGTTTTGGGCGATCACGCCGATCCCGACCGTCTTATGCCGGCACCGAGAGAGACAGATTCTCAAAGACGGCGTCCATGCCGCTGGCAAAGATGCACAGGTGTGCGCCGTCGATGGAGTTGTAAACCCGGCTGCTGAGGGCTTTCTGGTCATCGATGTAGAGGATGAGGATCTCGTTTTCAGCCACTATTTTGAGATGATGCATCACCCCCGGCTGGAAGTCAAAGGTGGTATAAACCATGGGGTCGGTGCTGACCAGATCGGTCAGAGCTGCGCCCTCATACCGCAGGCATCCATGGACCGTATCCAGCGCCAGACCGGTGTAGCTGCTGTAGTCCTCCCCGGGCTGGCCGAAGGCAAAACCGGCGCAGCCGCTGCCGTCCAGCGTCACGTCACAGGTGAGGGTAAAGGTGGGCTTGCGCATATCGAGATCAATCACTGCAGGCTCTTTGGTTCCTTTCAGCTGGTAGGCGCCGTCCTCTTGGGAAACGCTGCCCGCCGTGCCCACCGCCTGGACGGGCTGGGTCTCGGTGAAGTAATTTTCCAGGGTCTCGGGTGCACAGATGCCCAGCCGGCCGTCCTCCTGCTGGATCAGCTCGTGGATCAGCAGGCTGCCGGCCCACTGGTACATTCCAACATCCTGTTCCTGGAAGTTTCGGCCAATCCAGCCGCAGAGGTACCGATGGCCGTTCAGTTCAGCGGTCTTGGGGGCGTAAAAGACAAAGTTGTTGCCGTCCAGGGTGTTGTCCTCCGGCACCGTGAAGGGCCCGTCCATCGAGTCGCCGATGGCATAGTAGGTGGTGCAGTCCCAGCTGTAGGTCAGATACCAGCGGCCATTGATTTCAAACAGATCGGGGCACTCCAGCATGTACTGGGCCTGGGGTGCAAAGATGGGCCCGCAGAAGGTCCAGTTGGACAAGTCGGTGGAAGTGTATTTGACCACCACGCCGCCCAGGGTGTTCTCATGAGCAGCCACCAGCATCCAGTAGCACTGCTCGTCCTCGTTCCAGAAGACTTCCGGGTCCCGGAAATCATCGGTGGAATAGTTTTCCGGCGCATAGAAGGTATCTTCCGGCAGCTTGGTCCAGGTGACCTTGTCGCTGCTGACCGCGTGCATCACGCATTCCTTGCCGGGGCCAAAGGGAGAGGCGTTTCCCTCATTGTGGCCGGTGTAGAAACAGTGGTACAGCCCGTCCTGCCCCAGCAGGACCGAACCGGTGCCCAAAGCCAGATCCGGGTCGCCGAAGTTCCCGTAAGGGATCACTTCCCCGTCGTCCTGATATTCGTAGAGATTTTCGGTGGTAAAGCGATAGATCGGGTGATAGGCCTGGCCGTTGTGGTCGGTGTCGTAGAGATAGTACAGCTCCAGTTTGCCGTTGTCCACCAGGGGCATCACGTCGCCGACCCAGGCCCCTTCTGAGGTGGGGTAGAGCTGATAGGGAACCGCCTGGTAGGTTTCATCCGACGGTTCTGCCAGCTGGATACCCCCCTGGCCGCAGGCCGTCAGGGCGACGGCTGCCGCGCAAACAAGGGCAGCGCTTTTCATTCGATGAAACTTCATCATACATCCTCCTCTTTTACCCAATATTGCGGAATGGCCCGCCCGGCGCCGGATGGTTCATTCCCAAAACTTTATTACAATTATATAATGTATCTGCTGAAAGCGCAAGAAAAACCAGTCAACGGCTGCAGGGTGTTTTTCTTTTTGTCAGCAGAATGGCCGCCTGTCCCCCTTGGTTTGGGTGACAGGCGGCCATTCTCAGGCTGTAAGCGCACAGATCGTTGCTCCTTATGGCTTTCCGTGAATATGCTTGTATTCGCTGGGGGTGACTCCCTCGTGCTTTTTGAAGGCCCGGACCAGGCCCTGGGTGTCCCAGAAGCCCACCGGCTGGACGCGGCGCTTGACCAGTTCATGGTCTTTGAGCCGAGTGTATTCAATTTCCACCACCTGCTGATGCCGCACCGCCTCGCCCAGGGCCCAGAGATTGTCTAGGACGAGTTTATTGTGGTGGGGCTGGATGTAGTGGAAGGTTTCGTTGGCGATCAGCTCACCGATCAGTTTTTTGTTAGGGTCGGGGACTGCGCAATCCACCAGCTTGTCCAGAATAGGCAGCATCTCGTCCTTGCGCAGAGAACGGCTCTCCAGCAGAATCTTGCAGACGGCCAAGATTTCGCTGTTGCTGAGCCATTTTGGATTGGTCTGGATCAGGCGGTAGCCCCGGTGCTTATAGTCGTACACTACATCCTGCCCCAAGTTCTGGTTGGCGATGAAGGTCCGCAGGGCCTCCATGTCCCGCTGGATACTCCGCCTGGAAATATGGTACTGCGTTGCCAGCTCTGTTTTGGACAACACATCGCCCTTTATTAGGTGCGTGTAGATTTCCAGCAGACGGACGGCTTTGTTTTCGGGTAAAGATTCCATCACGTTTCACTCCCTGTCGATCTCTGCCTGTATTATAACAAACAGGGTGGACAATAACTGGCGCTTTCAAGAGCGGTGGGAAAAATTTTTGTGGAATTCGAGCGAACGAATCAAGCCCAAACCGGAAATTGGACGTATTTTGACGCATAGTATCTTTATAACGATAAAATTTCACATTATAGTTTCTATAAGAATACCATGTATCTATAAAAATGTAAACATCGCCGCATCTTTTTGCTAAAGTAATAGAAAAGCACAGGAGGCGACGGCATGGATATCGGCAAGCGGATCAAACAACTGCGGGAGGCCAAAGGGTGGACAACCAACCACCTGGCCAATCGCTGCGGCATCTCGCAGAGCTTCCTGCGCTCCGTGGAGCGGAATGAAAAGGGTATCTCTGTAGCGAACCTCTCCCTGATCTGTACCGAGCTGGGCCTGTCTATGAAGGCTTTCTTTGACGTGCCCGGCGAAGCGGGAGGGGCAAACGACGACCTTCTGCGGCAGGTCGAGCAACTGACCTCTGAACAGCGCAAGGCGCTGGCGGCTTTCCTTGACGCTATGACAAGACATTCTTACACTTAGGGCGCGGCTGCAGGCTGCGCCTTTTCTACTGGAATGGGACGAACGCAGAGTTTTCACGTTTATACTTCTATATTATAACCCAAGTAGTAATAATTGCAATATGTTTATGGAATAAAAATGCACCTCACTCTTCAGTAAAATGAAGGTGAGGTGCATGGCTATGGAACGTGAATTTGAGCAGGAGTACAAGATGATCGGCCTGAAGATCGCTTACTACCGCAAATTGCAGGGCTACACCCAGGAGAAGCTGGCCGAAAAGCTGGAGGTGGCTACCTCCTACATCGGGCAGATCGAGGCCCCAGGTATGTACAAGCCTATCTCTCTGACCACCCTGCTGCGAATTGCTCAGGCGCTGGATGTGCCGGCCTACAAGTTTCTACAGTTCGATTAAGAGTCTATCCATGTGGATCAGGCGGGTTGCCGGTGCAAGCATAGCAGTCAGAACAGATGGGCACAAGGGATGTAAACGTGGTTGTTCATCGAAAATCACTCCATTTCATTCTAAAATCAGCACAGCAAAAAAGGCCTCCGGGAACTTGCCCCGAGGCCTTCATAGTTATAGTATATATTCGATTTCAGATTAGAAATCGATCGTTTTCGTCTGTTTACAATAACTATGATATATACTGTTATATTTTATAGCCAAGCTTTCTGTACTGCGCGATCAAGTCGGCGGCCGCCTTCTTTTCAGCCTTCTTTTTTTCGTCGTTCTGCTCCTTGTTATTGTAGAACAAGCCAATGATTCCGAGACCTGCCCAGATGACGGCAGGAATGGGACCCAAGAAGAACAGCAATACTACTGCAATGCCGATGACCATTGCAATCATGCATCCCATGCCGGGACTGTCCTGATCCTTTTTATATTCCTCTGCTTTTTCAAGAACATCGGACAGACGCTTTTTAGTTGCATCATCTAGTGCTTCCAAAAGTCGGGCTTTTTCAGCGTCAGAGACATCCATTTGCATAACTTTAGGACGCAGCATCAGATAATCCTGTTCAGTGGTGCAAATCTGGAACATATCATGGATGGTCTGGACAGCGGAAGTCTGCTGCGCCCGCAATTCCGCTTTTTGTGTGCGTGCTGTCCGACGTGCTGCCCTCTGCGAAGAAGTCTGAGGTGTTGCAGAAGCAGCTGTCCTAGCCGGTGGAGTGGATATCGTCGCATCCTGAGCTGCCAATCGAATACTCTCGGCTACATTAATTTGCGCCCCACATTGTGTGCAGTGCCCAATTTCCTTCTCGTCGTTCACATAAATGCTTGCACCGCATACTGGACATTTTCCTTTTGCTTTTGCCATGATAAACCTCCTGTTAACATTTAGAATAATTCTGCGCCGCACTCAAAGCAGTATTTTGCGCCTGCCTCGTTTTCGGCTCCGCATTCAAAACAGTAACATACCTTGGGTTCAAGAAGATTTGGCTCCGCGTTCTGTACTCCTTTTTCCCCTTCGTCCTCTCCATTCAATGCAGGGGTGGAGGAAGCTTCAATTCTTGGTTGTGGCAGAGCCTGATACTGTGATATTGCTTTCCATAAATTATTTTCAGTTGGTTTGCATTCGCTCAAAAACAAGATGAAAGAAATCATAAACTCTATAAAGTCAGGAAGAGTTTCTTTTTTGACGAGGTCGCCTTTATTTAAGAGAAAGACTTTGTCTTGTTCAAAGCAAAGATAAATACATTGGTTTTGCTCCACCTGATGGATATCCTGCAAAGCGTCTGACAGACTTAGAACATGAACATCTTTGTAAACGGAGATATAAATATGTTTATCTGTTACAAGGAACCCTTCTTTAGAGCTCCGACCTAAGGTGGAATCATAGAGAATTAGCGGAATCTCGTCCCGGTAGTTCGCATAAGCCTGCCTTGCATTACTAAGACGGGCTCTTTTAGTATTGTCATCTTTGGTGAAAAAGGTAAATCCGGTTTCGTTTGCTGATTTAAAGATGTACTCAAAGTAAACTAGCATGTCAGCGAGATTGGTTGTCAATGGAGGGGGTAGGTTATTGTCGTCATCAATGTCATCATCAATAATATCCAGGATTTCGTTGTCGATTTCATCCTTGTACTCCAATAGAATATCAACAGCAAGATCCACATTTTCACGAAATTCGCGATAAATCTCATCAATATCGATGTGAAAGAAATCTGCAAATGAGCGGATTTCTTCCAGGTGGGAAGGGAACATCTGTACCGCCAATTGATAATAAATGCGAGAGAAAGGGTAAATGGTGAGCATGCGAATGACGGCCATCCGGCGATTGTGACTAGGGATACGAGAAGTATTCAAGTCTGATAGAATCTTGTTTGCCTGCTTAGCATCCTCCTCGGTGAAACGACACATTCGGTGTCCAGTCTGAGCTGTTATTACGTCCACAGTGACGAGGTGAACACCCAAGATATCCTGATCAATTGCTGTACGGAGCCGATATCGAAGACTGCCGCGGAATAATTTGTCCTTTGCCTTGGAAGTGCTGATGGACGAGCCCATGTTCCCAATAGCGTTACCAATAGAGTATAACGCGCCGGTTGTCATATTGATTGCGCCCGCCGTCGCCATTCCTTTGACAGCCCCTTTGAACCCGAAGCCTCCACCTACAACTCGCCCACGATGATCTTTCTGCGCCTGGCGGTAACTGCGCATTTCTTCCTGCTTATTGACAATTTCTTGGTACTCCTCCTGTACATCTTGTATCACTGCATAAGTATGGTAACAGTACTTTTGCATATAAGGCTGGATAATGTCTTGTGTAACACCGAAAATGTCGATTTCAGAGAGGTGGGACTGCATTTTCCCAAGCACCTTACTCATCATGAAAGAAAAATCAGATGGGAAGTTGTGAATGAAATGGTCCATATCACAGTAAGATTTATAGAAATTTTCAAAGAAGTCTTCAGCTTTCTCGGACGCCATCTGTTCAAAATCAAGACGGAGAGCCAGATATAAGGGCAGAGTCTCGTCAAAATGAACTTTCTCGCCCAGAAGCGTGAAATCTAAATTTTTACTAGGCTTGTCTAATTCTGCGATATTTTGGTCTGTCGACAAGCCTTCCACAAAAATCTTTGCGCCGCAAGAAGGACAAAAGCGCATACCATTCTCTAATTTTGCGCCACATTGATGACAGAACATGACATGACCCCTTCCTTTTGTATGTTGTCAAACTAAACGTGTGCCTAATGGCCGCAACATGGACATTGATTTCCACTTTCCACTGGATAAGCCCCATAATATAATCTTTACACTTACTATTATAACTATAATAGTTGTAATTTCAAGTTAATAGATGACAAAAAATTCTTCATCACCTGAGGAAAAATCTTTCGGTATACCTGGACCCTTCGTTCAATGAGACTGAAAAAGGACAGTACTACAAAGATCCTGCGCTTTTCCGTATGCTGGGCAAGATGCAGCAACGCCAGCTTCTTTCTGGTGCCGGTGGTAGCTATCAGAGTCAATAACCTTCCGTTTCTTTCGCTGAGCGGTTCGCAACTTTCTAAGAGCCTGATCCTGAACTGATTCAGCACTAGGTCAGCTCTGGATCGAGCTGTCCCTTGTTGAACGATGTAGGACATCTTAATGCTGTCATTGCCTCCGACTGTGTTCAGCAGTTCCACCAGACCAGGCAGGCGTTCTGCACAGAAGTCCTTCCGTAGAGGCACAGGACTGATTCCCAGTTTCTCAAACTTCTGCAAGAGACCGGATGGATCATATTTTGGGGCTTCCAGCTTCTCCATGGCTTTGTCCACAGACTGGACAGTTTTTAGAAGCTCTACTGTTTTATACATAGCATCTTTGTTTTTCTTTTGCAGTGAGATGCTCGAATCGTTTCTTGCAGGAAGTCGATTTGATAGTAGCTCACATCCGGGAAGCATCTGCCGAACTTGTCCGTTATTTCCTCCCGGTTGCGCTGAACCAGCACCCAAAGGAGACCGCCGCTACCAAAGCCGCAGCAAAAAGCAAAATGTAGCTGAGCAGAAAATACCGCTTGAGCATCGCCGGCAGAATTAGCCGGCGGCGTGGAGGTGGGGTTGGAAGGCTCTGGTGCAGAGAGTGCTTTGGCACCGCAGTTGGGGCAAAACGCAGCTCCTGGCGGGATCTCTTTGCCGCAGTTGGAACAGAACATGATGCGTCTCCTTTCTCAATTTTAGTGTGAACGTCGATGCGGTTTAAGTTTTTCCCGGGAAGTGCCTATATTATAGCAAACAGCGTAGACAATTCCTGACGCTTTCCTAAAGCAGTAAAAAATTTTTGAAAAGTTTGTATTTTCAGGATTCATATTCTGATTTTTCCAACTGCTCGATTGGATGCGTCCCCTTTTTTCACAGGCCCTTTACTCCCCGCACCATTTCTGTTATCCTTATATCAAAAACCAGCCACTTTACCAGGCTGTACAGTGAGGAGGATGTAAAACCATGAAAAAACGCTTTTACCACATGCTGCTCTGCCTGACGCTTCTGCTGGCAAGCTGCACGTTGCTGGCCGTGGGGGCAAATGCGGCGGATCCCATGCGCGACTTTGACTTTGCGCGGTATGCCAGCGACAACCCGGACATTCTGCGGGCCTATGGGCCAGATCTCTGCCAGGACGAGCTGTACCTGCACTATCTGAACTATGGCGCAGCCGAGGGGCGGGTGGCCTATTCGCTGCGGACAGGCCAGCCCTTTGTGCTGGAAGCGAACGCCCAGCAGGCCTACCAGAACCAGCTGAAGCTCACCAGTGCCCAGGCCCGGCTGGGCAACGCTACGCTCACGCCCGACCGCAACTGGCCGGAGCCTCTGCTGACCCTGGCCGATCAGGTGCTGGCCCAAGTGGGCGGCTCCACCCCATACGAGACCTTGCTGGGCTGCTACGACTGGCTGATCCAAAACTGCTCCTATGGCCATAACACCGTGCGGATGGGCGAGGGCGGCCGCATTGCAGAGGATGCCTACTCCATTTTGGCCGGCCGCGTGGGAGTGTGCGACAACTACTCAGCGGCCTTTGCGGTGATGGCCCGGATGCTCGGCTTTGACGCAAGGCTGCAAAACGGCCAGACTCACCGCGCAGCCGGCGGCTATACTGGCCACGCCTGGTGCGTCATCAACATTCACGGGGTGGACTATGTGTTTGACCCGCAGGTGGAGGACAACATTGCCGCGGGCGGCGCCATCCGGCATCTGCGTTTCTGCAAAACCTACGAGAAAGTGCCGGACAAGTACATCCGCTATGCCGACGATGTAGTGCAGGACAGCATCATGGCAGGCGGCGATGTGGGACCCGCTTATTCCTTTGGCCAGGGCGGCAGCTACTTTGTAGCCGTGAATGAGGCTCGTGCAGAGGCGGGTGTCGCGCCGCTGACATGGGATACCGACCTTGCCCGGGCTGCTTTGCGGATCGCCATGGGCGAGGACAGCGACACCGTTCTGGATGAACTCGAGCGCCAGACCGGCAAGAGCTGCGCGCTTTACAGCAGCTACGGTTTCTATCCTGCGCCTGGTTGGGGCCCCAGCCTGGAAAGCTCCCGCAAGAGCGCTGGCATCAGCATATATGGAGCCAGTATGTGCATGCTTTACAGCAGGACATGACTCCCATGCCAGCTTGAACCTTAGCCCCGCCCATCCCAGGCGCGGGGCCTTTGTTGTGTTAACGCATAAAACTATAAGTTGTTTTATGAAATACAATTGACAACTTGAATGTTCTGCGCTACCATAGTATTAGAAATACCCCACTCTTTCCAAAACGACTGTCAGGAAGGTGACTCACATGGAAGGCCGCAGAAC
>OESB01000309.1_pt1 | contig 10278 bp, 8 predicted proteins | sample 1540131 | NCBI WGS metagenome assembly OESB01 (sample SAMEA3891888, study PRJEB23780) | metagenome | biome: terrestrial biome; feature: animal house; material: Caecal content | place: Italy | collected 2015-05-05 | reverse complement strand
GGTGGAGCTGATGATGGTCCGGCGCTGCGGTTTCCGGGGCCGGGAGATCATGTTCACCTCCAACAACACTCTGGCGGAGGAGTTCCGGCTGGCGGACGAGCTGGGCGCCTTCATCAACCTGGACGACCTGACCCTGGTGGACTTCCTGGAGGAGTCCCTGGGCTATGTGCCGGAGACGGTGCTCTGCCGCTACAATCCCGGCGGGGTGTTCACCCTGGGGGCCGGCAAGGAGGGGTTTCAGGTGATGGACACCCCCGGCGACGCCAAATACGGCATGACTCGGGACCAGCTGGTCCAGGCGTTCCGCCGCCTGAGGGAGAAGGGGGTCAAGCACTTCGGCCTCCACGCCTTCCTGGCCTCCAACACCCTCTCCAACGACTACTATCCGGAGCTGGCGGGCATTCTCTTCCGCCTGGCGGTGGAGCTGCGGGAGGAGACCGGCTGCCACATTCGGTATATCAACCTCTCCGGCGGCGTGGGCATTCCCTATCTGCCGGAGCAGGAGGCCGCCGACATCGCCGCCATCGGCGAGAATGTCCGGCGGAAGTTTGAGGAGATCCTGGTGCCCGCCGGCATGGGGAACGTCTCCCTCTGCAGCGAGCTGGGGCGGTTCATGCTGGGGCCCTACGGCTGTCTGGTGACCCGGGCCATCCACGAGAAGCACATCTACAAGGAGTACATCGGGGTGGACGCCTGCGCCGCGGACCTGATGCGTCCCGCTCTCTACGGGGCCTACCACCACATCACCGTTATGGGCAAGGAGAATGCCCCCCGGGACCACAAATACGACGTCACCGGCTCCCTGTGCGAGAACAACGACAAGTTCGCCGTGGACCGGATGCTGCCCAAGGTGGACGTGGGGGATCTGCTGGTGATCCACGACACCGGGGCCCACGGCCACGCCATGGGCTACAACTACAACGGCAAGCTCCGCTCCGCCGAGCTCCTCCTCCGGGAGGACGGCTCCGTGGAGCTGCTCCGCAGGGCCGAAACGCCTGCTGATTATTTCGCTACGGTAGTATGGTGAAGGGCGTTTCGGCGGGGCATAGGTCGGGCCGCCTTAACAAATGAATACCAGCAGCACGCGGCGGGCATGGCGAAAGGTCATGCCCGCTTTTCTTTTGCCAAATTGTTGGTTCCCCCTGTCTAAAAACCTCTTCGGTCAATAGCCGTCCAAAGCCTGTGCGATAACTGACTGTATTTCTGCAGCACCACTTGCAAAATTGTCTGAAGCGGGAGGAGAGGTAAAGCGGTCAAAAACCAGATTACCAGTTTTTGCCAATAATTTTGTCTGCAATTTCTTTCAAAAATTTTCCGCTTCGACAAAAAGAGATCATCTTTTCCTACAAAAATTTCTTTCGCTCATCTGTTCGACAGGTTCACATAATTTTTTCTGTAATTCTTCACTACAGCAAGTTATACACATTATCCACACAGTTTTCCACACCGGCTAATCTGCTGTGTCCCAATGGTTTGCGGCGAATTTTCCAAAATCTTCCAATTCCGGCAAACTGAGGTTTTACCCCGCGGCTGCTACCACGGTTTGTTTACATAATGACAAAAAGTGAATTTTCCCACCATTTCCCTGCCTTTTCCGCCGCTGGAAACGTTCGGAAAAGGACGAAACACAGGGACGCCTCCGCCGGGTGGGGGCAGAGGCGTCCCTGTGGAAATGCTCGTTCCATCTGGGGGGAGTCTGTTGAATTCTCGATAGAAAGGAAGTGATCACAAGGCGGTATCAGATCTCCAGGTTGGCGTAGGCGTTCAGGCTCAGGTCCGCCACGTTCCCCGCCAGGTACTCGTAGTAGGCCTGGCTGCCGATCATGGCTCCGTTGTCCCCACAGAGGCGCAGGGGGGGCAGGTACAGCTTCAGGCCGTTCTCCCGGCAGGCGGCCTCCAGGTCCGCCCGGATTCGCTTGTTGGCGGCCACGCCCCCCGCCGCCACCAGGGTGTGGTGGCGGCGCCGACGGGCGGCCTCCATGGCACGGGGCACCAGCTCCTCGCTGATGGCGGCGGCCACCGAGGCCGCCAGGCCCGGCCGGTCCAGGGCCTCCCCCTTCTGCTGGGCATTGTGAACCAGGTTCACCGCCGCCGTCTTCAGCCCGGAGAAGGACATGTCAAGGTCGTTGCCCGCCACCTTGGCCCGGGGCAGGGGGTAGCGGTGGTCGTCTCCCCCCTCCGCCAGCAGCTCCATGGGCTTGCCCCCGGGGTAGGGAAGGCCCAGGACCCGGGCGATCTTGTCGAAGCACTCCCCCGCCGCGTCGTCCCGGGTGCTCCCCAGGATGGACATGTCGGTGTAGTCCCGCACGTCCACCAGCATGGTGTTGCCCCCGGAGATGCACAGGGCCAGGAAGGGGGGCTCCAGCTCCGGAAAGGCAATGTAGTTGGCGGCGATATGGCCCCGGAGGTGGTGGACGGGGATCAGGGGCTTGCCCAGGGCGCAGGCCGCCGACTTGGCGAAGTTCACCCCCACCAGCAGGGCCCCGATAAGGCCGGGGCCGTAGGTGACGGCCACGGCGTCAATGTCGCTCCGGCCTACCCCGGCCTCCGCCAGGGCCTGGTCCGTGAGGCCGGCGATGGCCTCCACGTGCTTCCGGGAGGCGATCTCCGGCACCACGCCGCCGTAGAGGGCGTGCATGTCTGCCTGGGATAGAATGGCGTCGCTGAGGACCTGCCGCCCGTCCCGGACCACCGCCACCGCGGTCTCGTCGCAGGAGGACTCAAAGGCTAAAATATTCATACCAACATACCGATTTCCTTATATACTCTGCTCTTCTGTGGTCATCCTTTTTCTTGAAAGAAAAAGGATCAAAAAGAATTTTTGGCGCAAAACTGCGTTTTGCTTGGGATTTGTCCGGGTTGTCTTCCGCCGGCCTACAAGTACTGGTAGAACAGGCCGTGCTGGGTGCAGTACCACAGCAGGGTGCCGCGTCCCCGGGCGGGGATGCGGACAGACAGGTCCCACTCCGGGTACTGGCGGATGATCTGGACCCGGTCCCCGGCGGCAAAGGCCAGAAGGGCGATGTGGTGGTCCTTGGTCATGGGGTGGCTGGAGGTGACATACCACTCATCCTCCACCCGCTCCACCGACAGCTTTTCCTCCTCCGCCGCCTTCCGGGGCGTCAGGGCCTCCAGGGTCCGGCCACAGCAGCTCAAGGCCCCCTGGCCTGTGGTCATGGTGATGCCCCCGCAGACGGGGCAGACATAGTATTTCGCTCGCTTCATCGTTCCTCCCGACGGTTCCTCGGGAGGCAGCCTGCCGCTGAGAAGGGCCGTCAGGTCCGCGCCCAGAGCCTGGGACAGAGCCGTCAGCAGGGACACGTCGGGGCATCCCATACCCCGCTCCCATTTGCTCACCGCCTTGTCCGTCACGTGGAGCCGCTCCGCCAGCTGCCGCTGGGTCAGCCCCCGCTCCCGCCGCAGGCGGAAGATCACGCCGCCGATCCCCTGACTGTCCATTTGCCGCCGCCTCCCTTGATTTTGAATTGTCCGGGCGCCGCCCGGCCTGTCTATCCTATCCAATCGGGGCGGCGGGCGCAACCGACGCTCCGTAGAGTTCCAGCCCCTCAGAGTGTCTTGGTCATGATGATGGCGTCCTCCCGGGGATTCTCGTAGTAGTTTCTCCGCAGGCCCGCCTGGACGTATCCCAGCTTCTCGTAGAGGGCCCGGGCGGAGGCGTTGGACTGGCGGACCTCCAGGGTGAGGAAGGCCAGCTCCCGCTCTTTTCCCTGGGCCTCCAGGGCGTCCAGCAGAGCCGCCGCCACCCCCTGGCGGCGGCAGTCCGGCCGGACCGCCACGTTGGTGATGTACCCCTCGTCCACTACCGCCAGAAGGCCCACGTAGCCCAGCAGGCGGCCGGTGTCCCCCACCGCCGCCAGGGTCAGGGAGCAGGGGTTGGCCAGGTGCTCCGCCAGCATCTTTTCCGACCAGGGGTCGGAAAAGCAGAGCCGCTCGATCTCCGCCGCCTGGCCCAGGTGCTCATGAGCCAGGGGGATCAGTTGATAGTCCATAGGTTCTCCTTTACCCATACCAGGGTATGTAAAAATCCGGCCGCCGCCGCAGCCATGGCGGCTCCCTGCCGGGCGCACTGCGCCAGTGCTCGCCACGCCCATAGCGCCATCTGCTCCGCTAACTGGCTTCGATCCAGCGGGGACTGTTCCCCATATGCCGCCAAAAACTCTGAGCAGGTTTGCCAGCGGCGTTCCGGCGGCACTTGGTGGAGCAAGCCGCACAGAAGGGAGGCGATGTCAAAATAGGGATCGCCCATCCGGGCCTCTCCAAAGTCGATGACCCATATGGTGCCATTCGGATCCAGAAGCAGATTCCATAGCCCCATGTCGCCGTGGATCACCTGGCTGGCGTGGGTGGGGGCATCGGTCTGGTGCTGTACCTCTCTGTCCGCCTGGGATAGGGAGAGGGGGAGACCCAGCTGGGACCAGCCTTGGCGCCCCTCGGCCCAGGCGGCGGCCAAATCAAAGCGGTCGGCAGGGCATCTGATGGGAGGACAAGTTTCCAGGGCCGCCTCCAGACGGGCCGCCGTCCGGGCAATCTCCCCTGGGACGCCGGGCACGGCGGGGTCCGGCCTGACGCCGGGAAGATACTGCTGGATTTGGTACCATGTCCCGTCCTGTTCCACCGCCGGGGCGCCGCTGTCGGCTGTCAAGATGGCGGGAGTCTGACGGAAGCCCTGCCGTGCCAGGTGGCGGCAGATCAAAAATTCCCGCTCCCCCTGCGCCCGGTCGGTGAGAGTACGGATGACCACCTCGCCGGACGGGGTGGATGCCTGCCACACCTGGGCGACAGTTCCGGGATGGATCGGCGCGGCGCGGTGGCTCGCACCGAGGCCGTATCGCCGGCACAGCGTGGAAGCGTCCATCTCAGTGGCACTCCAGCCAGCTCTTCCCGCTGTGGGCCTCGGCGATGAGGGGGATGGACAGGGGCCAGGCCCCCTCCATCTCCCGGACCAGGATGGTCTTCACCTGGTCCGCCTCGGTCTCGGGGCACTCCACGATGAGCTCATCGTGGACCTGCATGATGAGCCGGGCCGCCAGGTCCGCTTCCTTCAGCTGGCGGTGGACCCGGACCATGGCCAGCTTGATGATGTCGGCGGCGGCCCCCTGGATGGGCATGTTCAGGGCCACCCGCTCCCCGAAGGCGCGCATGTTGTGGTTGGAGGACTTGATCTCCGGGAGCGCCCGGCGGCGGTGCATGGGCGTCTCCACGAAACCGTCGGCCCGGGCCCGCTCCACCACCTGGTCCATGTAGGCCTTTACCCCGGGGAAGCGGTGGAAGTAGGCGTCCATGTACGCCTTGGCCTCCGCCACGGTGACCCCCAGGTCCTGGCTCAGGGAGAAGGGGGAGATGCCGTAGACGATGCCGAAGTTCACCGCCTTGGCGGCCCGGCGCATGGCGGGGGTCACGTCCTCCACCGGCACAGCAAATACATGGGCGGCGGTGACGGTGTGGAAATCCTCCCCGGAGCGGAAGGCGTCGACCATCGCCTGGTCCCCGGAGATGTGGGCCAGGAGCCGCAGCTCGATCTGGCTGTAGTCCGCGTCCACCAGGATCTGCCCCGGCCCCGCCACGAACATCCGCCGCAGCTCGCTGCCCAGCTCCGTCCGGGTGGGGATGTTCTGGAGATTGGGCTCCGTGGAGCTGAGGCGGCCGGTGGCGGTGACGGTCATCTGAAAGCTGGTGCGGACCCGGCCGTCGGGGGAGATGACCTTCAGCAGGCCGTCCACGTAGGTGCTCTTGAGCTTGGCGTACTGCCGGTACTCCAGCACCTCCCCCACGATGGGGTGGGCCCCCCGGAGCTTCTCCAGGACCTCGGCGCTGGTGGAGTAGCCGGTCTTGGTCTTCTTGTAGCTGGGCAGGCCCAGGCGCTCGAAGAGGACCTCCCCCAGCTGCTTGGGAGAGTTGATATTGAAGGGCCCGGCGTAGGAGCAGATCCGCTCCTCCAGCTGGGCAATGGCCTTGTCCAAAGCCTGGCCGAAGGCCTGGAGGGCCCCCGCATCCACCAGGAAGCCTGCCAGCTCCATCTCCGCCAGCACCCGGCACAGGGGGTGCTCCACGTCAAAGTACAGCGCCTCCACCTGCCGCTCCTCCAGCTTGGGGCCCATCTCGCCGTAGAGGGCGTCGATGAGGGCCGTGTGGCTCATGAGGGCCCCCAGGGCCTCGGCGCTCTCCCCCAGGGCGGTGAAAGCCTCGGGGGCCAGGTAGGCCCCCGCCTTGGGCACGGCGGCGTGGAACCAGCTCATGGCCAGCCGCTCCAGGTCGTAGCGCCCGGCGGTGGCGTCCAGCAGGTACCCCGCCAGGGCCACGTCAAAGACGATGTCCTCCGCCGGCAGCCCCTCCGCCAGGAGGGAGCGGGTCAGGTCCTTCACCTCGTAGGACACCTTTTTGATCCCCGGGGCAAAGAAGGCCCGGAGGAAGCCGTTGTAGTTCTCCAATCGAGTGGGCAGAAACACCGCAGCCCTGCCCTCGTTTCCATCGCCCCACTCCACGCACACGCCCCGAAGATCCGGCAGAACCAGGCAGGCCACATGGTCCCGCCGGCGAAAGATTGCCAGCAGTGCCTGTACCCGGTCCCAGTCCGCCACGATCTCGCTTTCACAGGTCCCCTCGAAGACCTCCGTCTCCGCCGGCGCCGGGGCCGCAGGCAGGAGCTTGTCCATGAGCTTGGTGAACTCCAGCTTCAGCAGCACGTCCCTCAGCGCCCCTTTGGGCTCCCGGCGGAGATTGGCCTCCGGGTCAAACGCCAGGGGCGCGTCGGTGACGATGGTGGCCAGGCGGTAGCTCATCCGGGCGGAATCCTCCCCCGCCTGGAGCTTTTTGATGACGCCGGGCTTCGCGTCGATGCCCGGCAGGGCAGCGTAGAGGGCCTCCACGCTCTGGTACCTGCGCACCAGGTCCAGGGCGGTCTTCTCCCCCACACCGGGGACTCCGGGGATGTTGTCGCTGGCGTCCCCCATGAGGGCCTTCAGATCGATGATGTGGATGGGGTCGAAGCCGTAGGCCTCCCGGAAGGCCGCCTCCGTCATGTCCTTGGTGGTGGTCTGGCCCATGCGGGTGGACACCAGCTTCACCTTCGTCTTGTCCGTGATGAGCTGGAGGCTGTCCTTGTCCCCGGTGACCACCACGCACGCCCAGCCCGCGGCCTCGCACTTCCGGGAGATGGTGCCGATGAGGTCGTCGGCCTCGTACCCCGCCAGCTCGTAGCGGGGGATGTCCATGGCGTCCAGCACCTCCTTGAGCACCGGGAGCTGCTGGGCCAGCTCCTCGGGCATCCCCTTCCGCTGGGCCTTGTAGCCCTCGTAGGACAGGTGGCGGAAGGTGGGCTCCCGCCGGTCGAAGGTGACGCACAGGGCCTCGGGGGCCTCCTCGTCCAGCAGCTTCTGCAGGGTGGTGACGAAGCCGTAGACCGCGTTGGTGTGGAGCCCCTCCCGGGTGGTCAGGGGCCGCACGCCGTAGAAGGCCCGGTTGATGATGCTGTTGCCGTCGATGACCATGAGTTTCATAGGGTCTCTCCTATCCGAAGTGTCGTTCGCGCTTTTTTCTATCAAATTATACCACGAAAACGGCGGATTACAACTGGTTCTGTGACGTGAAAAGAGGGCCTGCTGATATTGCATCAGCAGGCCCTCTTCAATATCTAGTCCTCTCCCCGGGAGAGAAGGACGTAGTCCTCCCCGTCCCGCCGGTAGACGGCCTCCACATCCCGGTCCATGGCTTCCAGGCGGGGGTCCTCCCCCTGGTAGAACACGCAGGTGCCGCAGGAGGAGCTGAGCCGCCGGGGCACCGGGGCCAGCTTGGCCTCCAGGCCGTCCTTCTTCAGGGCGGCGCAGGTCCGCATGGCCGCCAGGTGGGTGTGGAAGGTGGCGACGTACCGCTCCATTACTTGGTCAGCGTCAGCTTGGTGTAGTCGCCCTTGTCCTCGACGGCCACCTTGTACCCGGTCTTCTTGCCGTAGCGGCTGACGTTCTCCACCGCGCAGGGGGCGTCCACCAGCATCTCCACGGTGGCGGGGTTGTTGCCCTCCTTGATGGCCTTCTGGATCATCAGCAGGGGGGTGGGGCAGGAATATCCACGAGCATCAATCATGATAGGGTCCTCCATTCCGCCGCTGTACGCGGCTCAAATCAAAATGACAGTGTATCCCCCGGCGAAATGGGGGACCGCCGCCATCATCGCCGGTTGCCCGTCAGGGCGAGGCGATGGGCGATCACGCTGATGGCGTGACGCGTCACGCCATCAGCCCTCCAGTTTCTGCATGTTGGCTACGGAAACCACGGCCAGGATCACGAAGCACACCACCACGGCCAGAGCCACGGGGCCGGTGCCGATGCCGGTGGCGGAGGATGCCAGGCCGAAGTTGTGAGCGACGGCGGCGCCCACAACATAGCCGGTGACGGTGACGGCGGAGTCGGTGTTGCCCTCGCCGGCCATGATCAGCTGCCGCAGGGGGCAGCCGCCCAGAAGCACGGAGCCCCAGCCCACCAGAGCCATGCCCAGGAAGTTCCACAGGCCGTCGGTGTGGGCCACAGGCTGACCCTCGAAGCCCAGATTGAAGCTGCCCAGAATCAGGTTGCCCACCAGCACCGCCACAATGATGGCCACGAAGGCGGAGATCAGGCGGAAATCCTGGAACATGACGGCGTCACGGATGCCGCCCACCATGCACAGGCGGGAGCGCTGGGCCAGGATGCCCACCACCAGGGCCACCGCCAGAGCCAGCAGGATGGGGGCGTGCTGGGAGCCGGGGCCGCTGACGCTGGAGATGATGAAGCTGGGGGCCGCCAGGGCCAGCACCAGCAGACCCACCATAGACGCGGGAAGGATCAGGCCCTCGGTCATGGACTGCTGGTAGGCCCGGCGGAGGCTGAAGCCCCGCTTGAGCACCAGAATGCCCACCAGGATGCCGATGACAAAGCCCACCAGGCCCACCACGGCGTTGAGGTCGCCGCCGCCGATGCGGATGACCATCCGCAGGGGGCAGCCCAGGAACACCAGGGCGCCGATCATCACCACCACGGCCACCAGGAAGCGGATCATGGGGGAGGAGCCGCCCCGGGGCTTGAACTCCTTCCGCAGGAAGGCGATCACCGTGGAGCCCAGAACCAGACCGATGATCTCAGGACGGATGTACTGGACGATGCCGGTGCCGACCTCGGCGTCAAAGCCGGCCCGCTGGAAATTCAGAGCCCCGGCGATGTCCCGCAGGAAGCAGGCGATGCAGAAGCCCATGTTGGCCGGGTTGCCGAAGTAGGTCAGCAGCACGGCGGCGGCGCCCACCACCAGACCTGTGGCAATGAGCAGCCCGTAGCGTTTCAGAAAGCTTTCTTTTCCCATTTGAATTGATTCTCCCTCTTTTCTTTCCATAGGATTCCACCGTGTACATATTTACTATATCTATAGGCGAAATCTATGAATTCTGACATAAATCATATGACTTTGTGTCAAAAAAAGCAAGAGAAAATTTCCTCCGGCGGCAGCTATTGCAAGATGGGGAAAACTGTGATATGCTATGTAAAAAATGACGAATCACAAGTTTTTTCGCTATCTTTTGTGTGATTTTGTCATTTGCACCGGTGGTATTTTGTTTTCCGCTGTATCAACGGCTATTTATTACATTTTTCGATAGGAGGTCCGCCGAATGCCCGCTATATATCTGGACAACGCCGCTACCAGCTTTCCCAAGCCCCCCGCCGTGGCGGAGGCCATGGTCCGCTACATGACGGAGGTGGGGGCCTCCGTCAACCGGGGGGTCTACGCCAGCGCCCAGGACGCCGGAATGACCACTCTGCTGCTCCGGGAGGGGCTGTGCCGCCTCTTCGGCCACGGCGACCCCACCCACTGTATTCTCACCTGCGGCAACACCATGGGGCTGAACATGGTCCTCCGGGGCTGGCTGCGGCCTGGGGACCACTGCCTGGTCAGCGCGGTGGAGCACAACGCCGTCATGCGGCCCCTCCAGGATCTGGCGGCGGAGGGGGTGAGCTTCGACCGCATCCCCTGCGACAGCGCCGGGCGGCTGGACGCCGGGGCTGTGGAGGGGATGATCCGTCCCAACACCCGCCTGCTGGTCATGGCCCACGGCTCCAATGTCAGCGGCGCGGTCCAGGACGCCCAGGCGGTGGGGGACGTCTGCCGCCGGCGGGGGGTTCCCTTTGTCCTGGACGCCGCCCAGACCGCGGGCCACTGGCCCATCGACTTTGAAAAGCTGGGGCTGTCCGCCCTGTCTGTCCCGGGCCACAAGGGCCTCATGGGACCCTCGGGCAC
>OESB01000301.1_pt1 | contig 10630 bp, 8 predicted proteins | sample 1540131 | NCBI WGS metagenome assembly OESB01 (sample SAMEA3891888, study PRJEB23780) | metagenome | biome: terrestrial biome; feature: animal house; material: Caecal content | place: Italy | collected 2015-05-05 | reverse complement strand
GGCGTAGTCCTCCCCGTCGATGACGGTGGTGTACATGTTGTCCTTGTAGTGGTCCCAGTGGCCGGAGCGGTGCCACAGCTCCTGGTTGAGGATGATGGGGGTGGCGATCTCCACATAGCCGTACCGCTTGTGGCACTGCCGCCAGTAGTCCAGCAGGGTGTTTTTCAGCACCATGCCCTTGGGCAGGAAGAAGGGGAAGCCCGGGCCCTCCTCCGCCATCATGAACAATCCCAGCTCCTTGCCCAGCTTCCGGTGGTCCCGGCGCTTGGCCTCCTCCAGCCGCTCCAGGTAGGCGTCCAGCTCCTCCTTCTTGGGGAAGGCCACGCCGTAGACCCGCTGGAGGGTCTGGCGGTTGGAGTCGCCCCGCCAGTAGGCGGCGTTGCAGGCGGTGAGCTTGATGGCGTTGCCCTTGATCCGGCCGGTGGAGTCCACGTGGGGGCCGGCGCACAGGTCCACGAACTCGCCCTGCTTATAGAAGCTGATGACCGCGTCCTCCGGCAGGTCGTTGATGAGCTCCACCTTGTAGGGCTCGCCCTTCTCCTCCATGAAGCGGATGGCCTCCTCCCGGGGCAGCTCGAACCGCTCCAGCTTCAGCTTCTCCTTGCAGATCTTCCGCATCTCCGCCTCCAGCTCCTCCAGCTCCTTCTCGGAGAAGGGTTCGGGGGTGTCGAAGTCGTAGTAGAAGCCGTTGTCGATGGCCGGGCCGATGGCCAGCTTCACCTCCGGGTGGAGCCGCTTCATGGCCTGGGCCAGCACGTGGGAGCAGGTATGCCAGTAGGTTTTCCGGTACTCCTCGTTCTCAAAGGTATACTGCTTGTTTTCTTCCGCCATTTTGATTGCCTCCTGTTGAATTTTGTCGGGGCAAAACGAAAAAAAACGCTCCACCCCTGATCGTTCAGGGGTGAAGCGATTATGCTCCACGGTTCCACCCTGCTTGCGGCCGGAAGGGCCGCCGCTTTGTGTCCCTCTGTAATGGGAGGGTCCCATCCCGGTCATCCCGGGCCGCTCGGGAGTGGTACCGCCCGCCGTCTGCCGTAAAGCCCTTTCACCTGTCGGGCCTCTCTCTGCACGGAGAGCTGCGGGCTCTTCTCCGTCATCGCTGTTTTTTCACGGGTACTATACCACCGAGCAGTAAAATTGTCAATGAAAATTTCTGGCACAGCGCCGCCTAAATGATAACCATTTCCCTTTTCTCGCGCGTTGGTAAAAGAAAGCGCACCGATTTTTAAAGTCTGTGCGCTTTCTTGTGCGCTTTTGAAAAGCTTCGCTATGCCATTTCTGCCGTGAAAGTTCAAAAAAGGCTTGAAATCTTGCGATTTCAAGCCTTTTGGGCAGGGACGGATAAAATCGACATTTTAGTGGAGAAAAATGCCGCCCGCAGGGCGGCCTACCAACTGCGAGCCCAGCGCAGTACCCGCAAGGGGCACGCCGCATCCGTAAAGCTCCACCGCCTAGCGGCAATGTCGCTAACGGCCGCGCGGCGGGTCGCAGTTGGAAAGGAGGAGCAGCGGCGTGAGCGCGCTCTGACTTTTAAAAAAGTCGGAGCAAGCGATACACAGCTTGCTCCGACGTGGTCCGAGTGACTGGATTCGAACCAGCGGCCTCTTGAACCCCATTCGCTGAAGCTACATCCCCCTGGGCATTACTTGGTCTTACGATGTTTTTTTAAATTCCTTGTATTTTCAATGGTTTGACGGGAATTTGAGTAGGAATAAGTTCTGTTGCGAGAAATTGCAGCAAAATAATATTCCTGAAAAAGTGTTAGAAAAATGTTAGAAATCAGCCTGCTGTTATAGAGAGCGCCACACTCCAAAGAGCAAACAAGACCCCGGCCCCAGGGATGCGTCTAGACGTGTTCCTGGGGCCGGGGTGTGCAGGGGAACATGGATGCCGCAAATAGCTGGACGCTTGGCAGGGGGCGCAGCCCCCGAGGAAGGGCTTGACAGCGTTTAAACACCGTGTTATCATGTTTAAACAGGGAGCGTGATAGAATGAATAAAAGCCCCAAGGAGCGCACCGAGTATATCGGTATCAGGGTAACACCGGAAGAAAAAGAGGCGCTCAAAAAGCTGGCAGCTGCCGCCGGAGTGACGATTACCAGTTATCTGCTGGGAAAGAGTTTGGGCGGGCACCTGGCTGACCAGTACCTGAAGGAGAAGGAGGCGAAAGGAGGCGGCAAAAAGTAAGCGGCAGCTGCGGGGCTTCAGCCCGCAGCTGCTCGGAGCGCACAGGGCAAGTATTACCCCTGTGCGGCAATGTAAGTTGTGTACATGACATACCATCCAACGATAGAATCATCGGACAAAGAAAATGGGTGCCGGGCCAAGTGCGAGGCGGCAGGCGGTACAACGGCCAAAAATAAGAAAAGAGAGGTGATTCGCCGATAGAAAGGAGAGCATATGCCTCGCAGTACCGCAAGCAGAAAGTATCAACTGACCATCAATAATCCCAAGGAACACGGCTTTGACCATGCGGCCATAAAATCGGTTCTCGTGGGTCTTTCCGGCTGTGTCTATTGGTGCATGTGTGACGAGATTGGGGAACATGGCACTCCTCATACACATGTGTATGTAGCTTTTGAAAACGCCAAGGAGTTCCACTCGCTTCACCGCCGGTTCTATGGAGCCCACATTGAGGCGGCCCGTGGCAGCCACCGGGAGAACAGGGACTATATCCGCAAAGAGGGCAAGTACCGTGACACTGAGAAGGCGGGCACGAATTTGGGAGAGACCTTCGAGGAATCGGGGGATCTCCCGGAGGAGAATGAGCGCCGTATCAAGCAAAGTGAGGCGATCCTCGCCATGGTGGAGGAGGGAGCCGGAAATGCCGAGATCCTGCGGGCGTATCCCTCGGCCATGAACCATCTGCCCCGCATCGACCAAGCCCGTCAGACATTTCTTGCCGAGAGGTATCGCAAGACCTTTCGGGAGTTGTCCGTGACCTATATCTGGGGCAGGACAGGGGTCGGCAAGACCCGCAGCGTCATGGAGGAATACGGCTACGAAAATGTGTACCGTGTAACGAACTACCGGAATCCCTTTGACAGCTACGACTGTGAGCCAGTCATTCTGTTTGACGAATTTCGCAGCAGCTTGCCAATATCGGACATGCTGAAATATCTGGATGGCTACCCTGTGGCCCTCCCCGCCCGATATGGAGATAAAGCGGCGTGTTTTACAACGGTATTTGTGGTCAGCAACATCGCCATAGAGCAGCAGTACACATTTGTACAGGTGGCTGAACCGGAGACTTGGCGGGCGTTCCTGCGGCGGTTCCAGCATATATACGAGCTGCAACCCGATGACGGCGATTCGCCGTTTTAAGGGGGTGGGGATATGTTTAAAGAATTTCCCGATGTGCTCACACCGAAACAAGTTGCCAAAGCTCTCGGTATCAGTAAAAATTCAGTTTATCGGCTCATCAGCAGCAGGGCTCTTGGTTGTAAGCGGATTGGCCGAAAAATTATCATCCCTAAACCGTGTTTGATTGACTATGTCCTCTCAGCACGTTATACTGTGGCTAACCTATAACAGCAGGCAATTTCCACTGTCGAAAGGAGAAAAATATGACAGGCAGCCTGCAAGAGAAAAACGGAAAATTCTATATCGTCCTGAATATTCAAGCACATGGCAAACGAAAGCTAAAATGGATATCTACGGGACTGGCTGTAAAGGGAAACAAGCGTAGAGCTGAACAGATGCTCCGAGAGACGCTGCTGGACTATGACTCTGGACAGAAGATTATTACTCCAGATATTCTATTTTCGGATTGCGTCAAATCGTGGCTTAAGCTTGTAAAACGCAGGGTAGATGAGGTGACCTACCAGGGATATGAAGTGCTGGCCCTGCGCCAAGTGGCGCCATGGTTTGATGAGAGGGGCATAAAATTGGCAGATGTAACCCTGGAACTCCTCCAGCAGTATGTGGACGAGAAGTCAACCAATGGCCGTATGGACGGCAAGGGAGGTCTATCGCCTCGCTCCCTGCGCCTGCACAAGAATGTGCTACACCAGACGTTGACAGAGGCTGTGAAGGGTGGCCTTCTTCCCTCTAATCCATGTCAGTATGTTGTCCTACCCAAAAACGTCCGATATGAATCCCACTTTTACACAGCTGAACAACTGAACCAGTTTTTTCAGGCGATACGGAACGAGCCGTTGTATCCACTGCTGAAAATCACCGCGATTTATGGACTGCGCCGCAGCGAAGTGCTCGGGCTCAAATGGGATAGCATTGATTTTGATGCCGGTACGCTCACCATTCGACACACGGTGTCAAAGGTAACAAAAGCGGTGGAGAAGGACAAGACGAAAAATGCCACTAGCTACCGCTCCTTCCCGCTGACGGAGGAGGCCAGAAGTATCTTTCAGGCGGCGCAGGCGGCAGAAAGGGAAAACCGCCGTCTATGCGGCCGGCAGTATCAGGAAAATGAGTATGTGTTCAAATGGGACGATGGTCGACCCTATTCACCGGACTATATCACCCAAAAGTTTCCGGCCTTGCTAAAAGCGCATGGCATGCCCCACATCCGCCTGCACGAGCTGCGCCATAGCTGTGCCAGCCTGCTAATCAATGCCGGGTTTACCCTCAAAGACGTCCAGGAGTGGATGGGACATTCCGACATTAAAATGACAGCAAACATATACGGTCATTTGGATGTCGCACGGAAGCAATCCATAGCGGACAAGCTGGCCGGAACACTGACACGATGAAACCCCAGGCGTTAGAAATGTGTTAGAAACGGTATGGGAGGCTCCCGGCGTAAAGAAAAAGAAAAAGCCTGTAACCATTGCAGTTACAGACTTTTTCGTGGTCCGAGTGACTGGATTCGAACCAGCGGCCTCTTGAACCCCATTCAAGCGCGATACCAAACTTCGCCACACCCGGATATGTCTTATCTTGTTGCCAGCTTAAGTATGATAGCACACTTCCCCCAAACATGCAAGCCTTTTTTTCATTTTTCCGGAAAATTTTTGCCCGTCGTCAGAGGGCCCCCATTTCCGCCGGAGGAAGCGGCAGGCCAGCCCGCGAAACCCCCGCGGGCCAGCGGCATCCGCCGCATGACCCGCGGGGGTTCACTTGCTGTTTCTCAACGCGTCTTTCCTCCAGGCTTCCGCCGCCGGGTACGTCACCTCCGGCTGGGAAAGGGGAAGATCACTTGGCGTACTCGACCACCTTGGTCTCCCGGATCACGTGGACCTTGATCTGGCCGGGGTACTCCAGCTCGTTCTCGATGCGGTTGGCCAGCTCCCGGGCCAGAATGACCATCTGATCCTCGCTGACCTGCTCGGGCTTGACCATGACGCGGACCTCCCGGCCGGCCTGAATGGCGTAGGACTTCTCCACGCCGGGGTAGGTGCCGGTGATCTCCTCCAGCTTCTCCAGGCGCTTGATATAGTTCTCCAGGTTCTCCCGCCGGGCGCCGGGGCGGGCGGCGGAAACCGCGTCGGCGGCCTGGACCAGGCAGGCCTCCAGGGTCCTGCACTCCACGTCCCCGTGGTGGGCCTGGATGGCGTTGAGCACATCCTCCTTCTCCCGGTACTTCCGGCAGAACTCTACGCCCAGATTCACGTGGGTGCCCTCGAACTCGTGGTCCAGAGCCTTGCCGATGTCGTGGAGCAGACCGGCCCGCTTGGCCATGTTCACGTCCACCCCCAGCTCCGAGGCCATGAGGCCGGCGATGTGGCTGACCTCGATGGAGTGCTGGAGGACGTTCTGGCCGTAGCTGGTGCGGTAGTGGAGCCGGCCCAGCATCTTCTGGACCTCCGGGTGGAGGCCCCGGACACCGGTCTCCAGCGCGGCGCGCTCGCCCTCGCTCTTGATGACGGCGTCTACCTCCCGGCGGGCCTTCTCCACCATCTCCTCGATGTGGGTGGGGTGGATGCGGCCGTCGGCGATGAGCTTCTCCAGAGCCACCCGGGCCACCTCCCGGCGGACGGGCTCAAAGCAGGAGACGGTAATGGCCTCCGGCGTGTCGTCGATGATCAGGTCCACGCCGGTGAGGGTCTCGATGGTGCGGATGTTGCGGCCCTCCCGGCCGATGATGCGGCCCTTCATCTCGTCGTTGGGCAGGGGGACGACGCTGACGGTGACCTCGGCCACGTGGTCCGCGGCGCAGCGCTGGATGGCGGTGGCCACGATCTCCCGGGCCTTCTGGTCCGCCTCCTCCTTGGCGCGCTGCTCGATCTCCTTGATCTTCATCGCCGCCTCGTGGGTCACCTGGGACTCCACCTGAGCGATGAGGTAGTTCTTCGCCTCCTCGGCGGTGAAGCCGGAGATCCGCTCCAGCATCTCCGTCTGGGCGCGCTTGATGCCCTGGATCTCCTCCTGCTCCTGGTCCGCCTGGGCGTGCTTCTGGGCCAGGGCCTCCTCTTTCCGCTCGATGTTCTCCGTCTTGCGGTCTAGGGACTCCTCCTTCTGCTGCAGCCGCCGCTCCTGCTTCTGCAGATCGGCGCGGCGGGACTTTTCTTCCTTCTCATATTCGCTGCGGGCGCGTAAGATCTCTTCCTTTGCCTCCAGCAGGGCCTCCCGCTTCTTGCTCTCTGAGCTCTTGATGGCCTCGTTGATGATGCGGCGGGCTTCCTCCTCCGCGCTGGAGATCTCCTTCTCTGAAACCTTTTTCCGATAGCTGATACCGAGAGGGAAGAAAATAATGGCGGCAGCCACAAAGGCGATCACCGCGGCGATCACCAGGTGGATGACTTGAAATTCCATTATTCACTTTTCCTCCTATAAGATTAGGGTATATCCTTGGACCCGCCGCCCCGGCGATGACGCTGTCGCCGGGACAGGCAGAAATGATCGGCGGATACTCCCGCCATCCCCGGGGGCTTCGGCCCGATCCCGGGACCCCCGGAGCGGAGTCCCGACGGGTCTGCCGCTCCTGGTGGGCATGGCATATCCGCCGAAAATGATCCTATTCAATAATACTCGCTCCACCCGCTCCCTGTCAAGTCAAAATCCACCGGGACATGGATAAATCGCACAAAATCAAAAACCAGGGCCGCCGGAAATCCGGCGGCCCTGGCTGGCTGGAGCGGCGTCACATTTTTTTGCTCTCCTGGCAGGCGGCGATGGTTCTGGCCCGGCGGAAGAGCTGGAATACAGACATGGGGAAGAGCATCCCCACGGCGATGGCCGCCGCCAGGAGCATGGTGGTCAGGCCGTAGTGGGAGCAGGCGGTAAAATTTCCGTCCATAAAGGCGCTCATGGTCCGGTACAGGGACCCGCCGGGGATCAGCGGCACGGCGGCGGTGACCAGAAACACCGTGGCCGGGCACTTCACCACCCGGGCCATGGTCTCCGCGTAGATGGCCACCACCACCGAGGCCACAAAGTAGCGGACCACGTCGTCGGACAGGGCCAGGCCCATGAGCAGGTACACCCCCCAGGACAGCAGTCCCCCCAGGCTGGCCAGCAGGAGCTTCTCCCGCCGCACGTGAAAGAGCATGGCAAAGCCCAGGGAGCCCAGAAAGGCGGTGATCAGCTGGATCGCGTTTTCCATGTGCTGCATCCTCCTCTCACATCATGGCCGCCACCAGGGCGAAGCCGAAGGCGATGACAAGGGCCATAATGATGGCCTCCAAAAACCGCATCATCCCGGAGATGGTGTTGCCGCTGAACATATCCCGGAGGGAGTTGGTCAGGGGGATCCCGGGGATCAGGAGCATGATGTTGCCGATGCTGATCATGTCCACCGACTCCCCCAGCCCAACCCGCACCGCCAGGGAGGCCAGCAGTCCGCCCAGGCAGGAGCAGATCAGGGCGGAGAGGAAGCCGTTGGCCTGGGTGCGGCGGATCTGCTGGTCCAGGCACTTGAGCGCCACGCCGATGAGGCCCGAGGCCACCGCGTCCAGGGCGCTGCCGCCGAAGAACAGGGAGAAGGAGGCGGAGATGAGGGCGTAGGTGAAGATCTGTACCGCGAAGCCGTACTGGGGCGCCTGGCAGATCTCCTTCAACGCCCGCCGCGTCTCCTCCAAACTCAGGTGCTCCGCGCAGATGCGGCGGCTGAGCTGGTTGAGCTTCTCAAGCCTGTTTAAGTCGTACTGCTGGCCGGATACCCGGCGGGTCTGGGTCAAGGCCCCGAAGGCGGGGGAGTAAATGGTCACCACGATGCTGGAGGTGATGGTGAATACGTCCGCCCGCTCCGCGCCGAAGGCCAGGCACAGCCGCCGGATGCTGTCCTCCACCCGGCTGACCTCGCCGCCGCTCTGAAGCATGTACTGGCCGATGTCCAGCACCTGGTAGAGGTACTCGTTGGCCTGGTCGGCGGCCTCCAGCCGGGCCAGGCGGGCGCCGCCGTCCGCGGGAATGATGCGTTCTTCCATAAGCTGCTTCTCCTAAGCGGCCCCTGGCCGCCGTCTTTCTCTGAAATTTCATCCGGCATGTTATATCATACGGCAACCGGTTTTGCAAGGGAATTTTTGCTCCGGCGAAAAATTTCGCGCCGCACGCCGCAAAACGCTCGCTCCGGCTGGAAATGTCCGCCGCCATGCCGTATACTGGCTGTAAATATGGGATGAAGGCCCCGTGTCAAATGCTTTTGACAGCCTGTGCCGGGCGATGTCAAAGTCCTTTGCTGGACGGCGGCGGCGTTTTCTGCCATGATGGAGACGAAGGAGGAAACCCAATGGAGATCGGAAAAAAGCTGAAGGAGGCCAGGATGAACGCCGGGCTGACCCAGGAGCGGGTGGCGGAAACGCTGTTCGTGTCCCGGCAGACGGTATCCAACTGGGAGAATGAAAAAACATACCCGGACATCCTCAGTATCATCCGGCTGTCCGACCTGTATTCCATCAGCCTGGACGAACTATTGAAAGGAGATACCAAGATGATCGAGCATCTCGACGACAGCACGAACGTGGTGAAGAGCAACCAAAAACTGCTGGGAGCCATCCTGCTGAACATTTTTCTTCTTCTGGTCCTGCTCATCGCCGCCGGCCTTCTGCCGAACAGCGTCTATATGATCGCCTGCGTGTTCTGCCTGGCGGTCATGAGCAGCGGCTACCTGCTGTACCAGATCGTCAAACGGATATGAGGTGAGCCAATGGAGAACTATCTTGTGGTTTTGGCCGCCGCCGGCGCGGCGGCGGCCGTCATCGGCGGCGGGTACGCCGTCTATCAGCTGTTCCGCCTGGCGGAGACGGACGCCAGGTGCCGGGGAATGAAGCACCCCCGGCTGTGGGGGCTGCTGGCCTCATCGGGCAGCAACCAGTCGGGGCTGCTCCTCTACCTCATCGGGAGAAGGAACCACCCGGTCCTCTCTCTATCGGAGGAGGAGAAGGGGCTGATCCAACGCCGCAAGCGGAAGATCGGCGTGGGGATCGCCTTCCTGGTGGCCGGCGCGGTCATGCTCATCTGGGGGATCGTCCTCCTCTGATGGATGATCCCCCGGGGTCCCGGAGATCAAGCAAGCGGCGGCAGCGCAAAAGCGCTGCCGCCGCTGCTTGGTACTTGTGTATCATTCCGGCCCGCTACATCAGCGGCCCCAGGGGGCGCAGCAGCCAGCCCATGGCCCGCCGGGAGAGCTTGTCCCGCTTGCAGTCCTCCACGGTGAGCCGGCGGCACTTGGCCATGGTCTCCGCCATATCCCGCTCCACGTCCGCCACGGCGGGGCAGCCGTAGAGCAGGGCGGCGCACTCGTAGTGGTGTCGCAGGCTCCGGTAGTCCAGGTTGATGCTGCCCACCACGGCGGTGGTGTCGTCGCTGACGAAGATCTTGGCGTGGATGAAGCCGGGGGTGTACTCGTAGATCTTCACCCCCTGCTCGATGAGCTCCCGGTAGTAGCTGTGGGTCAGGGCGAAGGCGGTCTTCTTGTCCGGGATGCCGGGGACGATGATCCCCACGTCCACCCCCCGCTTGGCGGCGTAGGTCAGGGCGGTGAGCATGTCGTTGTCCAAAATCAGGTAGGGGGTGGCGATGTGGACGTACCGCTGGGCCCGGTTGAGGACGTCCATGTACACCATCTGCCCCACGTGCTCCTGGTCCACGGGGATGTCCCCGTAGGGCATGACCCAGCCCTGGGCCGGCACCGGAGCGGAGGCGTTCAGGTACTTCAGGTAGTCCGACCGCCCTCCCGCCGCCACGTCCCACAGCTGGAGGAACATCAGGGTGAAACCCCGCACCGCCTTGCCGGTGACCATGACGGCGGTGTCCTTCCAGTGGCCGAAGCGCTCCCGCTGGTTAATATACTCATCTGCCAGGTTGATGCCCCCGGTGAAGCCCACCTTGCCGTCGATGATCAGGAATTTCCGGTGGTCCCGGTTGTTGTAGTGGGTGGACACCAGGGGCCGCAGGGGCGCGAACATCCGGCACTGGACGCCCAGCTTCTCGATCTCCTGGTAGTAGTGGTAGGGTACCTTCCCCACCACGCAGGTGCCGTCGTAGAGCATCCGGACCTCCACCCCGGCCTTCACCTTCTCCTCCAGGATCTTCAGCACCCGGCCCAGCATGTAGCCCTCCTGGATGATGAAGAACTCCAGAAAGATGAACTTCTCTGCCCGCTCCAGCTGGGCGATCATCTCCTCAAAGGTCTCCTCGCCGGTGGGGAAGTACTTCGCCCCGGAGCCGTCGCACAGGCTCTGGCCCGCCGCCCGCTCCAGGTAGCCCGCCAGCCCTGCCATCCCCAGGTC
>OESB01000297.1_pt1 | contig 10787 bp, 9 predicted proteins | sample 1540131 | NCBI WGS metagenome assembly OESB01 (sample SAMEA3891888, study PRJEB23780) | metagenome | biome: terrestrial biome; feature: animal house; material: Caecal content | place: Italy | collected 2015-05-05 | reverse complement strand
CAGCTGAAGGCCATCTACAAGGACAACGCCGATACCATCATCGGCAACATGGACTGCTCCATCTTCCTGGGCGGCAAGGAACCCACCACCCTCAAGGAACTGGCAGCCGTGCTGGGCAAAGAGACCATAGACACCTGCAACCAGGGAGAAAGCCGCGGTCGGGAAACTTCCCACTCTCTTAACTATCAGAAGCTGGGAAAAGAACTGATGAGTCAGGACGAGCTGGCGGTCATGGATGGAGGCAAGTGCATTCTGCAGCTGCGTGGCGTGCGTCCCTTTCTTTCGGATAAATACGACATCACCAAGCATCCCAATTTCCGGTACACCGCCGACGCAAACCCTAAAAATGCCTTTGATATTGAAGCATTCTTGTCCCACCATCTGAAGCTCAGGAAAAACGATGTATGCGATGTGTTCGAGGTATCCGTTTCGGATACTCCGTGATAACGCAATAAACCATGCATTTGACGAATGGCTTCGCATCTTTTACAATCATTTCAAAGGAGGGATGCCTGATGAGAAAACTCGTAGGCTGTATCATTACCCTGCTGCTTATGACAGCCGCGCTGACGGCCTGTACTTCCAGTAGTCCGGGCAGGATAGAATCTTCCGTTCAGAACTCTGGACCGGAAGAATGCACCCAAGCGGCAGAAACCATATAAGTTCCTGATACCACGCGAACCCTCGACACTACGGAAGAAATAACTGTGCCGACAGGGAACAGCGACCCGGCAGAGGCTGAGCAGGAAAGCGCAAAGACGACCGGGGTCGCAAAGCCTACTCAGACTGAAAACTCCAAGTCCACGGAGCCTACCCATCCTGTTACCACCAAGCCTACAGAGCCGCCTCACACTCACAGCTATACTTCCACCAAGGTAGCTGCCACCTGCACTAACAAAGGCTGCACCCTCCACAAGTGCAGCTGCGGCAGCTCCTACACCACGGATGAGACGGCTGCGCTGGGTCACAGCTGGGGTAACTGGACGGTAGTCACCCAGCCCACTACCCAGCAGGAAGGCAAACAGACCCGGACTTGCAGCCGGTGCGGAGCCACCGAGAGCCAGTCCATCCCCAAGGTGGAAGCTCCCGCCCTGGAATGGTCTGACCTGGATCTGAACCGGGCTATGGCCGTAGGCAATCAGTACGCTGCCAGTAAGTACGGATGTATTCCTGACACGAGTTTAGACATCAATGACCCCTATATTGGCTATAATCACCCAATTCCTCTGAGTAAAGGAGAAATTGTAAGCTATGTCCCAAGTTTGGCCACCACATATCAGGGAGCCATTGAATTTGCAATGAAGCAAAATGTAGATTTATTCGCAGCAAGCAAAAAACAAACTGGTATTGCAAACTGGAATATCAAGTGCTGGTGTGTTGTTGAGAACAACCAACTTTGGCTCTATGTTCTCTATGGCGGCAGCTAATATGTGTGATTGAATATTGGCATATTGCCCCGACTTCAAAAGTCGGGGCTTTTTAATATGCAAAATTTTTTAGAAAGGAATGATTGTATGAAACACCGCTTGATGCAGGTACTTTCCCTGGTGCTGGCGTTGGTGCTGCTTTTCGGCAGCATTCCCACCGCTTTTGCGGAAACCCCGGAAATCCCTGTAGAAACGGAACCGCCCTACACAGGGGTGGAAACAGACACGGGAGGAAACCACGCCCCCCACGGAGCCGGAGGCATCCGAACCTCCAGCAGAAACAACGGCTCCTCCCCAGACGGAGGAACCGCCTGTTACAGAAGCTCCCACCGAAGTCACGGAACCGCCGGAGCAGGAAGCCCCTCCCACCACAGAGCAGGACTTTGAGCTGGACATCGGAGATGTGCTGGTTCCCACCACCGTGGGAGATTCCCAGGTAGTCCCCATGACCCTGCCGGGCGGCACAGACTTGACCATTGTGAGTAAGGACTTTTATGCTCCTGCAGGTGGATATGTTTCCTTCCGTTGGTATTCCGACCTGGAGCCCTATCCTATCGGTCCATACTTCACCTATACAGCCACCATATTCCACCTCTCAAACGGACGGATAGGCTTCTGCTTGCAACCAATGCTATCAGGCGGAGGAAGCTACGAGGCTACGGTACCCGGAGGTAGTCACATTGATTCGGATGGTTGGCCCAATGCCATCTATAAATCCTCCAACGGAACCTGGATTTCCTGGAAGATTGATTACACCAGCAAAATGGGAATCTTCCGGGCCATGGCATATGGTGCCCCCAACAATGGTGACACCTCAGATGCAGGGATTAAAGCAACTGCCTTATGTGTCTGGGATATGGTTACGGGACATCGGAATGTAGACGGAACTCCCCGAAATGGAAACCCACCTTTTTATAGCACCATTTCCGACCCCGCAATCAAGGCAAAATATGACCAGCTGCTGGCAAAACTGGCAAAGCATGACTTAGCCCCCAGTTTTACTGCTCCGCAACCATCTTTAATTAACTCTGCCAGCACCATCACCCTGAAAAAGGACGCCAACACCGGCCTCTCCACCGGTTCTGCGGTAGATAAGAACGGTGTCTTGGAGGACTACCACTTCACTTCCAACATTCAGGGCCTAACCTTTACCCGGAGCGGAAACACCCTGAAGGTGACGGCCACGGAAGCTGCTGCGAGGCAACTGAATCAACTGGTCATCCGTTCCCGTGGACATGAGCTGGGTGAGGGAACCAAAGCCTGTACCGTCTACCAGGACAAGTCCAGCCCCAACACTCGTCAGAAGCTGGTAGTACTGGACGGCCCGGTAGATCCGGTTCCCTGCTGCTTCCGTCTGGCTGTGGAGCTGGAAGGCCAGATCCAGGTGAAGAAAACCACCAACACTGGGCAGAATCTCTCCGGCTGGAAGTTTGAAATCGTAGATAAGGCCACGAACAAGGTGGTGCAGACCGTTACTACCGATTCCAAGGGCCTGGCCACAGCCACCAAGCTGCCTGCCGGGGAGTACATCGTCCGGGAAGTTGGGGGCGGCAACGCCTACTGGCAGCTGGATACCTCCGGTCACACCGTTACGGTGGTTGCCGGTCAGACCGCAACTGTCACCGTCAACAATGTCCACCGGGGCAGAATCGTGGTACAGAAGAATGCCATCAACGGAAGTGCCGAGGGCTGGAGATTTGAAATCTGGCAGGGAGATGCCTGGATTGAAACCATCACCACCGGAGCTGACGGCAAAGCCACCAGCAGTTACCTGCTCCCCGGAAACTACACGGTCAGAGAATTCCACGACCAATGGATGGACCGCTACTGGGAATACGATGTGAATGTGGAACAGAACGCCACCGTCGTAGCAGGTCAGGACACCAACCTGACCTACACCAACATCCAGTACGGTAGGATTGTGGTACAGAAAAATGCTATTAACGGAAGTGCCGAGGGTTGGAACTTTGAAATCTGGCAGGGTGATGCCTGGATTGAAACCATCACCACCGGCCCTGACGGCACGGCCACCAGCGGCAAGCTGCTCCCCGGAAACTACACGGTCAGGGAGTTTCATGACCAATGGATGGACCATTACTGGGAATACGATGTGAATGTGGAACAGAACGCCACCGTCACAGCCGGTCAGGACACAACCCTTACCTACACCAATACCCAGTACGGTCTGCTTCAGATTGTCAAAACCATGGCAGACGGCACTTCCCCCGCTGGCTGGGTGTTCCGGGTAACGGATTCCACCGGGCAGGAGGTCCCCGGCTCTCCCTTTACCACGGGTGAGGACGGCGTGATTCTCTCCGGCAAGCTGGCTCCCGGTACCTACACGGTTGAGGAAATCATCCCGGATGATTCCCTGTACTTCTGCGACAGTCCCAATCCCCAGACGGTGGTGGTGACTGCCGGTGCAACGGCTTCTGTTTCCTTTACCAATGCCCTCCGGCCCGGTAAAATCAACATTCAGAAAGTCGATACCCTGGGCAATCCCCTTTCCGGTGCGGTATTCCTCCTGGAATGGAGTACAGATGGTGAGAACTGGAATCCCATTGTCTATTCTGAATCCATCCAGGCCGGTGGATGCAGCAATCCCGATGTGGTGGACGGCTGCATTACCACAGGTGAGGACGGCCTGGCCAGCTGGGAGAATCTCCACCCCGGTCTTTATTACCGGGTAACGGAAGTGAAAGCCCCCAACGGCTATCAGCTGCTGACGGAGCCGGTCTTTACCGGAAAGCTCCCCATCGAGGATCTCACCGTTTCCCTTCGGGTGGTGAACGCTCCCATCTTCACCCTGCCCCAAACCGGAGGCATGGGCTTTGACGGCTTTACCGCCGGTATCATTCTCTCTCTGAGTGCCTGTCTGGGCGCTCTCTTTTTTATGCTCTCTGCCGGGAAGAAGCCCCGGCTTTTTTCATTCCAAAAACGAGAAAGGAAAGGTTTCAAAATGAAGAAGTTTTTTGCCCTGATGATGACCCTGGTGCTGCTTCTCAGCGGCATTCCCACGGCCTTGGCAGCAGATGCGGCAGATGCCACCATTGACTTAGGCGCCTCCTGCTCTCTGACGATTTTTAAGTATGACTGGACCAACGCTGTCAAGGACGGCGTTTGGAACGAGGATTCCTTCATCTCCACCGGCTGGCGTGAAAGCTATGTGGAAGATGTGCTGGGCAATGCTGTCCGGCAGGGCGATGCCGATGGCAGCACCGGCAATGACCTGGGCAACGGTCAGAACTCCAACGGCTACGCTCTGAAGGGTGTGGAATTCACCATCCTGCGTGTTGCCGATATTGTGACCTTCACCGAGTCCGCCAACGACCAGCATCCCGACTACAACCTGACTCAGGTTCTGTATGCCTTTGACAAGGATAAGGCTGCTGACCTGCTGACTGCCATCGGTCTGGGTGACGGTGCTGGCCGCTACGAGAATGCCGATGTGCTGAACTATGAAACCTCCGCTCCTCTGGCTCCCGTGGATGCCGAAGCAGGTGTTGACGCACAGGCTATCGCCCAGGTCAGAAACTGCTGGTACTACCAGTCCGATGTGCTGAACAAGGCTCTGGCTGACGCTCTGGAAGCCAATGCCACCACCGTCAAGGATGCCCTGGAAGCCTATGTCGCGGCCAGCGACGAAGCCATTGTCATGGACAAGACCAATGAAAATGGCAAGACCATCAAGCGCGACCTGGATCTGGGTCTGTGGCTGTGCATCGAAACCAAGGTACCTGAAATGGTCACTTCCACGACCAATCCGTTCTTCATCAGCCTGCCTATGACTACGGTTTCCGGCGACGCTAACTCCGCTTCCCCCGAAGGTGGTCACTTCTGGAACTACGATGTGGTCGTCTACCCTAAAAACAACACCGGCATTCCCGAACTCACCAAGGAAGTTAGAGAGTCCGTAAAGGACACCGGTACCAACGGCGGTACCGATGACATCTATGACGGCTTTGCCCATGCAGCCACCGGCTCCGCTGGTGATGTTATGGAGTTCCAGATCCTGGCGGGCATCCCCACCATCACTTCCAACGCCACTTCCATCAAAACCTGGCAGTTTTATGACTCCATCGACCAGGGTCTGACCTATAACAAGGCTCTGAAGGATGTGAAGATTGAGATCTTCTCCAACGAGGACTGCACCGACAAGGTCGCTACCTGGCTGCAGGATGACGGCAAGTTCACCGTTACTTACAGCTCCGATGACCGTCACATGACCATCGACATCACTGAAGCCGGTCTGGACGAGATCAACGGCAATCAGGAGAATGTCAATGGCAAGCTGTTCGCCAGCTACTCCAACTACACCATGCGCGTTACCTACACCGCAACCATCAACTCCAATGCCACCGTCATCTACGGCGAGAACGGCAACAAGAACGAAGTCGTGCTGACCTGGAAGCGTACCAGCTCCGAGTATTACGACACCCTGATCGATGACTGCCACATTTTCACCTTCGGTGTGGATCTGACCAAGCTGTTCTCTGATCTGGACTCCGAGTCCGCTACCGAGATGGATATGTTCAAGCACGTCAAGTTCCGTATCCGCAACACCACGGACGGCTACTGGCTGACCGCTAACCGTGATGAGGAAACCGGTATCTACTATGTTACCGGCCATGTGACTGAGGAAGCTGACGGTACCGTTTTCTATCCCGTTACCGTAGGCGGCGAGTTCGGTAAGATCGTCATCAAGGGTGTGGAAGATGACTCCTATGAAATCTTCGAAATCGAAACCGCCAATGGTTACACCCTGCTCAGAGATGAAATCGTGGTTGACATCTTCGTGGAAGAAAACTACGACCGCATCTGCGACATCTACACCAAGGATGTGCTGGGTGTCCTCCAGAACGACCCCCACTACTGCTTCGGCAATGCTGGCCCTCTGTCCATCACCGATGCTGACGGCGGTGCCAACCTGCACCTGACCGGTATTCCTCAGGACTACCTGGAACACTACTTCCTGACCGCCTATGCCAAGGTGGACGGCAACGATGTGAACATGGAAGATGACGGTGAGTCCGCCAACGCTCTGGCTCCTCTGACCGTTGTCAATACCGAGGGCTTCGACCTGCCTCAGACTGGTGACCATGGTACCTGGATGTACGGTGTCATCGGCATCACCCTGATGGCTGGCGCCCTGGTTGTCATGCTGATTGCCTTCAAGAAGAAGGAAAAGCAGCCTGCGCAGCAGTAAGCTAACCCACCCCAAGCCCCGGAGAGCCTCAAAGCTCTCTGGGGCATTATTATTCGCCCATTTTGAAAGGAGGATCACCACGAAACGAAAAGTTTTGACCATTGCCGTTGCCATCATCACCTTCCTGCTGGCTCTTGGCATCACCCTCTATCCAATTATCAGCTCCCGCTATAACGAGCAGCACCAGTCCGAGATCCATGTATCCTATCAGGAGCAGGTGGAACAGGCAGACACCTCTGCCATCGACGAAGCGCGGGAGTTGGCAATCCAATACAACCAAGCCATCCTGGAAGGTGTCAAAGAGGATGCGTTTGACCACGAAGCCCTGCTGTGGGCATCCGAGGACTACGAACACCAGCTCAACATCACCGGCAACGGCATCATGGGCTATGTGGAGATCCCCAAGATCAAGGTGACCCTGCCCATCTACCATGGCACAGATGATGCCACCTTGGAAAAGGGTGTGGGGCATCTGCTGGGCAGCTCCTTGCCTGTCGGCGGTGAAAGTACCCACACGGTGCTGACCGCCCACTCTGGCATGGCTTCCCAAAGGATGTTCTCTGATCTGGATCTGATGAAAACAGGCGATGTTTTCTACCTGGATGTACTGGGAGAACGGATGGCCTATCAGGTGGATCAGATCAAGACCGTCCTGCCTTACGACACCACCTACCTTGGAATCCTGGGGGGAGAGGATCACTGCACCCTGGTGACCTGCACTCCCTTTGGAGTCAATACCCACCGCCTGCTGGTGCGGGGTGTCCGTATCCCTTACGAAGAAGCCGAGGTTATTGTGGAAGAAACCACCCCGGAAGAACTACCGGAATCCACCTGGGAGCAGGAGTACATGAATGGCATCTATATTGCCATCGGCATTGTAGTGCTGATTGGACTGATTGCTCTGGCGGTCTGGCTGTATCAGAGGTATCACAATGAAGGCATGGCGTAAGGTAGTGATTCTGCTGATGCTCATGGTGTTCATCGCGGGTCTGGGCTTCCTGCTGTACCCCTACTTGCAGGGAGCCATTGCCGACTACCGGATCACCCAGGAAGCCCACGAATTTCTGGAGAAGGTAGAAACCCGGCCCACAAAGCCGGAAGAAACCATCCCGGAAGAAACGGAGCCGCCTGTGACCGAGCCGGAGGAAACGGAACCTATTCTGTACCCAGAACTGCTGATCGCCATGCAAAGCTATAACCAGCAGATCTGGGAAGAAAAACAGGCAGGACTCTGCGATCCCTGGGCATATGAGCAGCCCAGCTTCAAGCTGGGTGATTATGGTCTGGAAGATGAGGTGTTCGGTGTGATCTCCATCCCAAGACTTCAATTGGAGATGCCCATCTATCTGGGTGCCACCTATAAGCACATGGCAGATGGCGCTGCCCACCTGTCTCAGACCAGCCTGCCCATCGGCGGGGAGAACACCAACTGTGTCATCGCCGGACACCGGGGATGGGGCGGTGCTTCCTACTTTCGCTACATCACGGAGTTGGAAGCCGGTGATGAGGTCATCATCACCAACCTTTGGGGCGAACTGCGGTACACCGTCGTGGAAACCAAGATCATCGACCCCAATGATGTAAAAGAGATCCTGATCCAGCAGGATCGTGAACTACTCACTTTGCTCACTTGCCACCCCTATGCTTCTGGAGGTAAATACCGCTATGTGGTGTACTGTGAGCGCGACAATGAAATGGAGGTCAAATGAAAACCAAGAAACTCACCCGAATTCTGACCATGGTCGCCGTCCTGGTGCTTGTGGTCACCACCATGGCAATGCCTGCCTTTGCAGCGGGTAATGTGTCCGGTGCCATCGAGAACACCTGGAACGCAGCCCAGGGCCAGGTTAAGGACATCGTCAACAATGTGGTGTTCCCCGTGATTGACATGATTCTCGCCATCCTCTTCTTCGTGAAGATCGCCACCGCCTACATGGACTACCGGAAGCACGGCCAGTTCGAGTTCACCGCGCCTGCGATCCTGTTTGCCTGTCTGCTGTTCTCCCTGACCGCGCCCACCTACATCTGGACGGTTCTGGGTTAATCGAATATGGCAGATCACAAGTCGCTCTACATCTACTCCGCGGCAGATGCCAAGGAGCATGGTGAACTGGAGCTATGGCGGGAAAGTCATAAGGAAAACTGTAAGTGTGCCAGAGCCATCGAGGATGCCATCTCCCGCAGCTTCGATGGCCGCACCTTGCAGGGTGGCTGTGCCGCTGAAATCATCTCCCAGTTTGGTTTCAACCGGGTAAACTTCGTCCTCTCCAATACCATCCGGGAGAAGTCCCACGATGGACGCTTCTCTCCCTCCAATAAGGATTGGAGCCGGGGCATCTATGTCCCCAAGAATGACTCCAACTGGGCATTCACCGTAGAAAGCCATCCGGCCGTGCTGGATGGCTTCATCAATTTGACCCGGCAGGCATGGCGGGGGCTTGGGCTGTATGACAAGTCCCACTGTCTGGATACCCAGGAGCCTGCCGACTACACCGGAAAGGTGCTGGTCATCCGTCCCAACTGGCTGAAAGACTCCTACAAGAAATCGGAGTACCAGCTCTTCTATGCGGACAGCGGTTTCGGCTGCTCTCCCAAAGCCTCCGGCCGGAAAGTGTTCGGTCAGTTCCTCTATGACGGAGAAAAGACCCATCTTGACCGGGGCGACTTTATCGGAATCCTTGACGATAAGCATCTGCCTGATTGGGCAAGGGTGAAACTGGATGAGATCCAGGGAGTCACCCAAGGGCCTGCCGCCGGGCAGACCATGTAAGTATATCCACACGCTCCCCAGGGCAGCTACCGAAAGGTGGCTGCCCTCAAGAAAGAGGTGATTGACAATTGTTTGATTGGCTAGGCGACATCCTTGCGGGATTAGGCGATGCCATCGGAATTGCATTTGATAATACTGTCGGTGAAATGGTAGATGCCATCTGGACAGCCCTGGTCCAATGGATCTACACCGCTATCTTCGAAGCGGTAGCTGACCTGTTCACCGGCATCAACCACATGGGTGCCGAGATCTTCAACCTGAGTTGGGTCGGAGCGGTGATCAACCTGTTCACCCTGTTTGGCTGGTCGCTATTTGTGGCAGGTGTGGCAGTCGCCATATTCGATGTGGCGATTGAATCTCAGACTGGCCGTGCCAGTGTAAAAACCACAGCCATTAATATCCTGAAAGGCTTCTTCGCCTGTTCGCTGGTTGGCATTGTCCCGGTAGAGCTGTACAAGTTCTGCGTTTCCCTGCAAAACACCTTTGCTGGTGACCTGACAGGCATCTTCGCAGGCAGTCAGACCGCATCCTTCGGTGACTTTGTTCTCGATACTTTGAGTATTGCGTTCAACCCCACCAATGTGGTGCCTGGGGCATTACAGTCCCTGCTCATCCTGATTGCCTTTGCCTACTGCGTGATCAAGGTATTCTTCGCCAACATCAAGCGCGGCGGCATCCTGCTGATTCAGATCGCCGTAGGTGAACTGTATATGTTCTCTGTACCCAGAGGATACGCGGACGGCTTCAACCAGTGGTGCAAGCAAATCGCAGCACTGTGCCTGACGGCATTCATGCAGACAACGCTCCTGTTTCTTGGAATGTTGTCGTTCCAGAACAATATGCTTCTGGGTCTTGGCATCATGCTGGCAGCCAATGAGGTGCCTCGTATCGCACAGCAGTTCGGTCTGGACAGCTCCGTCCGTGTGAACATGAGCTCCATCGTCCATACCACCAGCACCGCCGTCAGCATTGGCCGTGCGGTAGCCCGTGCCAAGTAAGGAGGTAGCCATGGCAGAGAACCACGAACCCGTATTCGTCTACAAAAACCGTGGCAGTCTTACCCCGGATCAAATCATCCAAAGAGGACTCCGGCTGAAATACCACTGCGAAGAAAACGGCTACCTGCAAGATGGCAGCCTTAGTATGTCGGTGCCTATGAGCCAGAGCGGATCTGAACTGCAATGGATCATGGACTACTGCCGCAGTCATGGGATCTCCAAGATCCTTGTAGACGGTCTGCTTGACATTGGCAGAACCCCCGACGAGGTAGATAGAACCGCCCAGATCTTGTGTGCCAGGGGCTTTCAGGTAGAGGTAGCAGACTGCGGTCTGATCTACTCGCCTCAGAACGAAGCCCCGGAACAGAATTCGGGCATGACGATGG
>OESB01000294.1_pt1 | contig 10872 bp, 9 predicted proteins | sample 1540131 | NCBI WGS metagenome assembly OESB01 (sample SAMEA3891888, study PRJEB23780) | metagenome | biome: terrestrial biome; feature: animal house; material: Caecal content | place: Italy | collected 2015-05-05 | reverse complement strand
TGCTTGGGCATCGGTCCCCTCCTTTGCGGCTTGGACGCCGGCCAGCTGTGCGGCCAGCGCCTGGTAGACTTCGGCGGGGACGGGCTGTTCAAAGCTGCGCTCCAGCGCCTTTTTCTTCTGCGCCTTGGCCAGGCAGGCCGGGTCGGGGCAGAGGTAGGCCCCGCGCCCCGGCTTTTTGCCCACCGTGTCGATGCTGATGGTCCCGTCGGGGCCCCGCACCACCCGGACCAGCTCCTTTTTGGGGCGGCTGGTCTGGCAGCCGATGCACTGGCGCATGGGGATCTTTTTCTGTTTCAGCGGCTTTTGCGGCATCTGGTTCCCTCCCCTGCTTATTCTGCGGCCCCGTCAGCCCCGGCGGGGGCTTCGGCCTCGGGGGCGGGCGCCTCGGGCTTGTCCTCCTCCTCGCCGTAGTAGCCGCTCTCGGGCCGGATGTCGATGTTGTAGCCGGTCAGGCGGGCGCACAGGCGCGCGTTCTGGCCCTTGTTGCCGATGGCCAGGCTCAGCTGGCCGTCCGGCACGGTCACCCGGCAGGAGCGGGTCTCGCCGGGCAGCAGCTCCACCTTGAGCACCTTGGCGGGGCTGAGGGCCGAGGCGATGAAGGCGGCGGGGTCCTCGCTCCACTGGACGATGTCGATCTTTTCGCCGTGGAGATGCTCCACCACGGCGGCCACACGGTCGCCCCGGGGGCCGATGCAGGCCGAGACGGGGTTGACGTTGGGGTCGCGGGAGGCCACCGCCATTTTGGTGCGGGTGCCGGCCTCGCGGCTGATGGCCTTGACCTCCACGGTGCCGTCGAAGATCTCGGGCACCTCCAGCTCAAACAGCCGCTTGACCAGGCCGGGGTGGGTGCGGCTGATCATGACGCGGGGGCCGCGCTCGGTGCTGACCACGTCGATGACGTAGACCTGCAGCTGCTGGCCCTCGGTGTAGCTCTCGCCGGGCACCTGCTCGCTGCGGGGCAGGATGGCCTCGCCCCCCTTGCCCATGTCCACCGCCACGATGCCCCGCTCATGGTCCACCCGGGTGACGGTGGCCATGACGATGTCGTGGCTCTTGGACTGGATCTCGCTAAGCTGCTGGCTGCGCTCGGCCTCCCGGATGCCCTGCCGGATGACGTGCTTGGCGGTCTGGGCGGCGATGCGGCCGAACTCCTTGGTCTTGAGGGGGGTCACCACCCGGTCCCCCGGCTGGTAGGTGCGGCGCAGGGTCTGCGCCTTGCTCAGGGGGATCTGGGTGTGCTCGTTCTCCCAGTCCTCGTCGGCCACCACGTCCTGCACCAGCGCCACGTTGAACACGCCGGTGGCGGGGTCGATCTCCACCGAGACGTTGTCGTCCTCCACGTCGTAATTCTTTTTGACCGCGATGACGATCGCAGCCCGGATCTTCTCGATCAAATATTCGGCGGTGATGCCGCGCTCATGTTCCAGCATGGTAAGCGCTTCAAAAAATTCGTTGTTGCCTGCCATTTTCCAGTATTCCTCCCGGTATGTTTTGTTGGTATCCATCAAATCAGAACAGATCTTCGTCGTCGCACAGCTGGGCCTTGCTGATGGCGCTCAGGGCCACCACGGCCGGCCCGCCGGCGGTCTCCAGGGTGACGGCGTCGCCCTCATGGGCGGTCAGGGCGCCCTCCAGCTCCCGCCGGCCGGCGGGGTCGGGGCGGTACAGCCGGACCCGGATCTTCTGGCCCATCAGGGCGTCGTAGTGCTCGGGCCGGGTCAGCCGGCGGCCCAGCCCGGGGGACCCCACCTCCAGATAATAGCTCTGGGGGATGGGGTCGGCCTCGTCCAGGACGGGGTCCAGCGCATGGGACACATCCGCGCAGGTATCGGTGTCCATGGGGCCGTCCCGGTCGATCAGGACCCGCAGGTACCAGTCCGGGCCCTCCTTTTCAAAGACCACGTCCCACAGCCGCAGGCCCATATCCTCCACGATGGGGCGCACCAGCGCTTCGACGCGCTGCGCGGTGTTCCCGCCCGCTTGTTTCGCCATGCTCAAAAACCTCCATATCAAACAAGAAAAGCGGACCTTGCGGCCCACTTTCCATTCAATCGTGTATTCGTACTATCAGAATATACCACACATCGGCGGAATATGCAAGTATTTTGGAAGAAAAGCTGCCCCGCCCCCTGTAGACATCCGCTGCCGGATGGGTTATACTGTGGGACAAGGACTTATTTTTCCCTTTGGATGCAGAAAGGATACCATCATGCAGAATTTTGAACAGCTCTTGCAGAAATATGCCGATTTCATCGTCCGGGTGGGGGTCAACGTCCAGCCCGGCCAGACCCTGATCCTCTCCGCGCCCCTGGCGGCGGCGCCCCTGGCCCGCCTGTGCGCGGCCAGCGCCTTCGAGGCCGGGGCCCGGGACGTGCGGGTGGACTGGAGCGACGACGCCCTCACCCGCATCCGGATGGAAAAGGGCAGCGAGGAAGCCCTCTGCGACGTCAAGCCCTACGTCCTACGCAGCTACCTGGACTACGCCGAGAGCGAGGGCGGCGTCTGCGTGCTGAACATCCACGCCGACGACCCCGAGGCCCTGGCCGGGCTGGACGCCGGCAAGGTCAGCCGGGTCAGCGCCGCCCGCCGCAAGGCCCTGATGCCCTGGCGCAGCTACACCATGAACGACCGGGTGCAGTGGTCCATCGCGGCCATGCCCTCCCCCGCCTGGGCCAAAAAACTGTTCCCCGGTCTGGCCGAAGAGGCCGCGGTGGAAAAGCTGTGGCAGCTGATCTTCGACACCTGCCGCGTCACCGGCGGCGACCCCGTGGGCGCCTGGCAGGCCCACCTGGCCCGCCTGAAGGACCTGCGGGACAAGATGAACGCCCTGGACCTGGAGTCGGTCCATTTTGAAAGCGCCAACGGCACCGACCTGACCGTGGGCCTGGCCGACGGCGCCCAGTGGGAGAGCGCGGACAGCGTCAGCGAAAAAGGGGTCCCCTTCCTGCCCAACATCCCCACCGAGGAGGTGTTCACCGCCCCCCACAAGGATAAGGTGAACGGCGTGGCCTACGGCACCAAGCCCTACATCCACGGCGGGCAGACCATCCGGGGCTTCCATGTCACCTTCCGGGACGGCAAGATCGTGGAGTACGGCGCCGAGGAGAACGAGGCCCTGCTGGGCGAGGTGCTGGACACCGACGAGGGCGCCCGCCACATCGGCGAGGTGGCCCTGGTGCCGGCCTCCAGCCCCATCAACCGCAGCGGCGTCACCTTCTGCAGCACCCTGTTTGACGAAAACGCCGCCTGCCACATTGCCTTCGGCGCCAGCTACCCCGGCACCACCCGGGGCGGCAACGCCATGACCGAGGAGCAGCTGCTGGCCCGCGGGATGAACCAGTCTCTGATCCACGAGGACGTGATGATCGGCGCCGCCGACACCCGCATCACCGGCCGCACCCGGGACGGGCGGGACGTCGCCCTGTTCGAGGGCGGCGAGTGGGTGCTGTGACAGGCGCCTCCCCGCGCCGCGCCCGGCAGGCCGGCGGGGGCTTGCCATTTTTCCCCTGACATGATAAAGTAGAGGGGCACTGTGCCCGGCCATGCCGGGCCGACACACACGACACGGCAAACCAGCCGCGGACGGAAAGGATGTATTTGTTATGGAACACAGCGAAAAGACACTGGATATGATCGTGGCCCTGTGCAAGAACCGGGGCTTCGTTTTCCCCGGCTCCGAGATCTACGGCGGCCTGGCCAACAGCTGGGACTACGGCCCCCTGGGCGTCGAGTTCAAGAACAACGTCAAAAAGGCATGGCTGAAAAAGTTCGTGCAGGAAAGCCCCTACAACGTGGGCCTGGACGCCGCCATCCTGATGAACCCCCAGACCTGGGTCACCACCGGCCATGTGGCCAGCTTTTCCGACCCGCTGCTGGACTGCCGCGCCTGCAAGGCCCGCCACCGGGCCGACAAGCTGATCGCGGACGAGTTCCCCGACGTCAACGTGGACGCCATGAGCTTTGACGAGATGGACCAGTTCATCGCCGAGCACGAGCAGGTGGTCTGCCCGGTGTGCGGCAAGCACGACTTCACCCCCATCCGCAAGTTCAACCTGATGTTCAAGACCGCCATCGGCGTCACCGAGGACAGCTCCTCGGTATGCTACCTGCGGCCCGAGACCGCCCAGGGCATCTTTGTCAACTTTGCCAACATCCAGCGCACCACCCGCCGCAAGCTGCCCTTCGGCGTCTGCCAGGTGGGCAAAGCTTTCCGCAACGAGATCACCCCGGGCAACTTCACCTTCCGCACCCGCGAGTTCGAGCAGATGGAGTGCGAGTTCTTCTGCAAGCCGGACACCGACCTGGAGTGGTTCGCCTACTGGAAGGAATACTGCAAGAACTGGCTGCTGAGCCTGGGCATCAAGGAAGAGCACCTGCGCCTGCGGGACCACGAGCCCGCCGAGCTGGCCTTCTACAGCCGCGCCACCACCGACATCGAGTACGCCTTCCCCTTCACCGACTGGGGCGAGCTGTGGGGCATTGCTGACCGCACCAACTACGACCTGAGCCGCCATCAGGAGGCCTCGGGCAAGAGCCTGGAGTACTTCGACCCCGAGACCGGCGAGCACTATATCCCCTACGTCATCGAGCCTTCCCTGGGCTGCGACCGCGTGGCCCTGGCCTTCCTGTGCGAGGCCTACGACGAGGAGCGCCTGGTGGACGCCAAGGGCAAGGAGGACGTGCGCACCGTGCTGCACCTGCACCCGGCCCTGGCCCCCTTCAAGTGCGCCGTGCTGCCCCTGAGCAAGAAGCTGGGCCCCAAGGCCATGGAGATCCGCAACGAGCTGTCCAAGTACTTCATGGTGGACTACGACGAGACCGGCTCCATCGGCAAGCGTTACCGCCGCGAGGACGAGATCGGCACCCCCTACTGCATCACGGTGGACTTTGACACGGTGGGCGACGAGGCCAAGGGCATCGCTGCCGACCACTGCGTCACCGTCCGTGACCGCGACACCATGGAGCAGGTCCGCCTGCCCATCGACCAGCTGAAGAGCTGGCTGGAGGAGAAGATCGCCTTCTGATCTTCCTCCCCTTCTCCCGCGCCCAAAGCTCCCGCCCGCCGTTTTCCACGGCCGGCGGGAGCTTTTTCGTTTCCTCCATCCGGTTTAAAACAGAACAAGACCGCCCTTTCCCCGGCAGACGGGCCGGCAGGGCGGTCTTTTGCTCACTTGTGGTACTTCATCCCCGCGTTGATGGTGCAGGCGCGGTAAAGCTGCTCGGTCAGCACCAGGCGGGCCAGCTGGTGGGGCAGGGTGATCCGCCCCAGGCTGATGCGGGCCGCAGCCGCCCGCTTGACCTCCTCCGACAGCCCGTGGGACGAGCCGATCACAAAGGCCACGTCCCCCGCGCCGCTGGCCGCTTTGTCCGCCAGCAGGGCGGCCAGCTCCTCGCTGGAGATGGGCTTGCCCTCCACGCACAGGGCCACCAGGCTCTGCCCCCGGCGGAGGTGAGCGAGGATGGCTTTGCCCTCTTTTTCCAGCGCGCGGGCCACCAGGGCCGGGGAGGCGTTTTTCTCCTCGATCTTTTCCTCCGGCAGCTCGACGATCCGGAAGTTGGCGAAGGCGGACAGCCGCTTGGCGTATTCCGCCACCCCCTCGGCGCAGTACCTGGCGTTCAGCTTGCCCAGGCAGATCAGGTCGATGGTTTGCATGGGAATCCTTTCTTATGCAATCTGGGCATCCTGAACCGGAACGCCTTTCTCATACAGATACTCGGGCGAGATGTCGATCGCTCCGTCGTTCCACACCGTCACGCCGTAATCGATATAGACGCCGCGGAATGCTTCCACATCCCGCAAAGGCGCAAAAGCCGGTGTGTCGAGTAGGCTGCTGCAATCAAAAATCTTGGTCTCGCCGGTGGAAAAGCGCACCCACAACCGGTAGCCATCCAGCGGGCGCACCCCGCTGACCTTGACCGGCTGCTGCGGCTGCCCTGCGTAGACAACGCCATCTTTGAGATACATACGCTTCCTCCTTCCGTTTCAGCGCAGAGGCTCGATCTTTCCAAACGGGATATTGCGGACGGCATTGTTCCAGGCTGCATACAGTTCCTCTTCGTGGATGGCAGCCCAGGCCTGCACCAGCTTGAACTGCTTGAGTGGCAGGCTGCCGGCCAGCAATTCGCCGTCGATCCCCACCGAAGCCTCATATTCCGCATAGTACACATGGAAATGCGGTTTGTGATGCTGCCCGCTGTCGCTGTAGATCATCTTGATCACAATGTTATAGAACCTGCACAGCTCCGGCATAACGTCGCCTCCTTTTATTCAGTATAACACACACGCCATTTTTATACAAGGCATCGTTTTTTCTCACAGCAACGTGGTCTGCTCGGCGATGTCGTCCCCGCGCAGGAGCGCCCCCAGGGCCGGCAGGGTGCGCACGCGGTAGCGGTGGGGGTCGGCCAGGTCCAGGCCGGCCGCCGGGCGGACCGAGGTGATGGACTGGTTCTTTTTCAGGGTGACCACCGCCACGCCCTGGCTGTCCCGGGTGGCCTTTTCGGCGATCTGGGCCGAGCCCACCAGCAGCAGCCGGCCGGCGCTGGTGCGGATGGCCAGCTCCTGCTCCTCCGGCAGGAAGAGCAGCGCCGCCAGCGGCTCCTTGTCGCTGTAGGCCCGCAGCAGCTTGCGGCGGTTCTGCTTGGTGGCGTAGGAGGCCAGGGGCACCTTGGCGCATTTGCCGCTGGCAAAGAAGAACAGCATCCAGCCGCTGTAGTCGGCGGTCAGGACCATGGCGATGGGCGTTTCCCCTTCCTCCATACCCAGGCGGGTGGGCAGGTAGACGCCCATCTGGCTCACCTTGCCGTCCTCGAACTCGGCCAGGCGGGTCTTATAGACCTGGTGCCGGTCGGTGAAGAAGAGGGCCTCCAGGTTGTTGCGGGCCTCGGCCTGGACCAGAATCTCGTCCCCTTCCTTCAGCTTGTGGGCGCCGGCGGTGCGCAGGCTCTGGGGGGTGATCTTTTTCAGGTAGCCCTCCCGGGTGAAGAACACCGTCACCGGATAATCGGGCACCACATCCTCTTCGGCGGCGTCCTCCCCGGCGGGCAGGTCGTAGAGGATCTCGCTGCGGCGGGGCTGGCCGTACTTTTTGGCCGCCGCCGTCAGCTCCTGGATGATGATCCGGCGGATGCGGGCGGGCTTGGCCAGGATGTCGTTCAGGTCGTCGATCTCCTGTTTCAGCTCCTCGATCTCGCCGGTGCGCTTGAGGATATACTCCCGGTTCAGGTGGCGCAGCCGGATCTCGGCCACATACTCGGCCTGGGCCTCGTCGATGCCGAAGCCGATCATTAGGTTGGGCACCACCTCGTCCTCTTCCTCGGTCTCCCGGATGATCCGGATGGCTTTGTCGATGTCCAGCAGGATGGCCGCCAGGCCCTCCAGCAGATGCAGCCGCTTTTCCTTGCCGTGCAGGTCGTAGTAGGTGCGGCGGCGGACGCATTCGGTCCGGAAGGCCGTCCACTCCTGCAGGATCTCCCGCACCCCCATCACCCGGGGCTGGCCCGAGACCAGGATGTTGAAGTTGCAGCTGAAGCTGTCCTCCAGGGGCGTCAGCCGGAACAGCTTGGCCATCAGGCGGTCGTGGTCCACCCCGCGCTTGAGGTCCAGCGTCAGCTTGAGGCCGTTCAGGTCGGTCTCGTCCCGCATGTCGCTCAGCTCTTTCAGCTTGCCGGCCTTGGCCAGCTCGGCGATCTTGTCCATGATGGCCTCCACCGTGGTGGTGGGCGGGATCTGGGTGATCTCGATCATGTTTTCGCCGGGGACCGAGCGCCACCGGGCCCGCACCTTGACGCTGCCCCGGCCGGTCTCGAAGATGTCCCGCATCTGGGCCGCGTCGTACAGGATCTGCCCCCCGCCCACAAAGTCGGGGGCGGGCATGGTGGAGCCGATGTCGTGGTTCGGGTCCTTGAGCAGGGCCACGGTGGTGGCGCACAGCTCGGCCAGGTTGAACGAGCAGATGTTGCAGGCCATGCCCACCGCGATGCCCAGCGTGTTGTTGGCCAGGATGGTGGGGAAGGTGACCGGCAGCAGGGTGGGCTCGGTGGTGGTGCCGTCGTAGTTGGGCACAAAGTCCACCGTCTCCTTGTCGATGTCCCGGAACAGCTCCTCGCAGACAGGCTCCAGCCGGGCCTCGGTGTAGCGGGCGGCGGCGCAGGACATATCCCGGCTGTACGCCTTGCCAAAGTTGCCCTTGCTGTCCACATAGGGCACCAGCAGGCTCTCGTTGCCCCGGCCCATCCGGACCATGGTGTCGTAGATGGCGGCGTCGCCGTGGGGGTTCAGGTGCATGGTGGCGCCCACGATGTTGGCGGACTTGGTCCGCGCCCCCTTCAGCAGGCCCATGCCGTACATGGTGTACAGCAGCTTGCGGTGGGCCGGCTTGAAGCCGTCGATCTCGGGCAGGGCCCGGCTGACGATGACGCTCATGGCGTAGGGCATATAGTTGGTCTCCAGGGTGCGGGTGATGGGGTCCTCCAGGACGCTGCCCGCGTTCAGGATCTGGACCCCCTCCCCCAGCTGGGGGCGCACCGGTTTGGATGTTTTTCTGGTTTGTTTTTTTGGCATAGTGTTTATCTCGATCTATTGGTTGCTTCGCACAGGATGTCGCGGCGGGGCGGGCTCACGACAGGTCCAGTTCGTCCAGATATTCGGCGCCGTGGGCGGCGATGTGGTCCTTGCGCCCGGCCAGGTTGTCCCCCAGCAGGATGTCAAAGACGCGGGCCGTCTCGGCCACGTCGGTGGGCATCACCTTGATCAGGCGGCGGCTGGCGGGGTTCATGGTGGTCAGCCACATCATCTCCGGGTCGTTTTCGCCCAGGCCCTTGGAGCGCTGGATGGTGTACTTTTTGTCCCCGATCTTTTTCAAAAACGCCGCCTTCTCGGCCTCGGTGTAGGCAAAGCAGGTCTCCCCCTTGGTGTTGATCTCGTACAGGGGCGACTCGGCGATATAGACGTACCCCTTTTCGATCAGGGTGGGGGTCAGGCGGTAGAGCATGGTCAGCACCAGGGTGCGGATCTGGTAGCCGTCCACGTCCGCGTCGGTGCAGATGACGATCTTGTTGAAACGCAGGTTGTCCAGGCTGAAGGTGGCAAGCTCCTTGTTGTACTTGCCCCCCAGCTCGATGCCGCAGCCCATCACCTTGATCAGGTCCACGATGACGTCCGACTTGAAGATGCGGGCGTAGTCGGCCTTGAGGCAGTTGAGGATCTTGCCCCGGATGGGCATGATGGCCTGGAACTCGCTGTCCCGGCTGGTCTTGACCGCGCCCATGGCCGAGTCGCCCTCCACGATATACAGTTCCCGGCGGGCGGGGTCCTTGGTGCGGCAGTCCACGAATTTCTGCACCCGGTTGGCCAGGTCGATCTGGGTAGACAGGGTCTTTTTGATGCTCTGGCGGGTCTTTTCGGCGTGCTCCCGGCTCTGCTTGTTGACCAGCACCTGCTGGCAGATCTTCTGGGCCTCCTCCGGCTTTTCCAGGAAGTAGACTTCCAGGTAGTGCTTGAGGAAGTCGGTCATGGCCTGGGAGATGAACTTGTTGGTGATGGCCTTTTTAGTCTGGTTCTCGTAGCTGGTGCGGGTGGAAAAGCTGGACGACACATACACCAGGCAGTCCTGGATGTCCTGGAAGCTGACCGAGCTCTCCCCTTTCTTGTACATCCCCTTGTCCTTCAGATATTTGTTGATCTGGTAGACAAAGGCGGTGCGGACGGCGTGCTCGGGGCTGCCGCCGTGCTCCAGCCAGGAGGAGTTGTGGTAGAACTCCAGCAGCTGGACCTGGTTGGAAAAGCAGAAGGCCGCGCTCATCCGCACCTTGTAGTCGGGCTGGTCCTCCCGGTCGCGGCCGGTGGCCTCCGACTCGCAGGTGAACACCGGGGTCAGGGGGTCGCTGCCGGCGGCCTCCCGGACGTAGTCCGCGATGCCGTTCTGGTAGCAGTAGCTCTCCTGCCAGGGCTTGCCGGTGGCGGGGTCGGGCTCTTTCTCGTCGGTAAAGGTCAGCGTCAGCCCCGCGTTGACCACCGCCTGGCGGCGCAGCACATCTTTATAGTAGCCGGCCGGCACGTCGATGTCGGTGAACACCTCGTCGTCCGGCTTCCAGTGGATGATGCTGCCGGTGCGGCGGCCCTTGCAGGGCTCCTTTTTCAGGCCGCCCACGTTCTCGCCCCGGGCAAAGTCCAGATGGTAGTGGAAGCCGTCCCGGTAGATGTCGGCGGTCATCCAGGCCGAAGCATACTGGGTGGCGCACAGGCCCAGGCCGTTCAGCCCCAGGCTGAACTCATAGTTGTCCTCGCCCTCGCCGTATTTGCCGCCGGCGTACATCTCGCAGAACAGCAGCTCCCAGTTGTAGCGGCCCTCGCCGCTGTTCCAGTCCACCGGCATCCCGCGGCCAAAGTCCTCCACCCGGACGCTGCCGTCCTTGCAGCGGGTGACATGGATCACCTTGCCGTAGCCGTCCCGGGCCTCGTCGATGGAGTTGGAGATGATCTCAAAGATGGAGTGAGCGCAGCCGTCCACCCCGTCCGAGCCAAAAATGACCGCCGGCCGCTTGCGCACCCGGTCGGCGCCTTTCAGGGAAGTAATGCTCTCGTTGCCGTATTCTTGTTTTTTTGCCATGTTGTCCTCTCTGTTCCCTCCGGCAAAATCATAGGATAACTCTTTTCAAAAGATTATTTAACCATAATCCCGCCCAAAAAGCAAATCAGGGGCCGGCACGGCAAAAAGTTTTGCCGCAGGATCGCCGTTTTATAAATTCTTTGAAAAAATTTGCATTTTCCTCTTTACAAATCCGGATTTTGCGGTATAATAATCAACGTCCGGTGCGCCTCTGTAGCTCAGTTGGTAGAGCAGGGGACTGAAAATCCCCGTGTCATTGGTT
>OESB01000290.1_pt1 | contig 10967 bp, 10 predicted proteins | sample 1540131 | NCBI WGS metagenome assembly OESB01 (sample SAMEA3891888, study PRJEB23780) | metagenome | biome: terrestrial biome; feature: animal house; material: Caecal content | place: Italy | collected 2015-05-05 | reverse complement strand
CCGTCAGCACCAGATAGGCCGCGGCGGAGGCGATCAGCAGGACCCTGGCGTCCACGTCCGTGTAGAACACGCCGTTCACCACCGGCACGCCGCCACCGGCCAGCAGGCCCAGAGCCAGCCAGAAGTCCGGGGAGGCGGGGTCCAGGGCTTTGTCCCCGATGTTGATAAAGACCACCGTGCCGGGGATGATGCCGATGGCCGAGGCCGCCAGATATGTCCCCAGGGACATGGAGGTCAGGCCAAAGGTGTAGTTGATGAGGTTATAGGGCACGGCGGGGATCAGCCGCAGGATCACCAGCAGTACAAAGCCCTCACGTCCCCCGGCCCGCTCCAGTCGGGCCCGCCACCGGGGCGAGAGCTTCCGCTCCACGTAGCGGCGGACGGTCTCCCGACCCACGTACCGGGACAGGAGGAACATCAGCGCGCAGTTGAGCATGGCCCCCAGGAAGGTGTAGGCGCTGCCCGCACACAATCCGAAGAGCAGTCCCCCCGCCAGGGCCAGCACCGCAACCGGGAAGAACATCGCCGGCAGCAGGACGAAGAGGCCCACATAGGCCGCCGGGGCCCAGGACCCCAGGCCTGCCAGGCTGTCCCGGATGTCCTGGGCGGAGACCCGGGAAAAAATCAGCCCATACAGGGCAATGACCGCCAGGACCCCGAGGAGGGCGGCGGCCGGAAGTCGATATCGTTTCATGATGTCACCAACGGTTAGGGCCTGTTTTGTCTATTATACGGAAGCGTCTGGTGGAATGTCAAATATATTTCCTATAAACGGCATTGTTAATTTCAATAAACGCCCCGTCATCTACTGCTTTTTTCATTTTGACTTTTCCACCCCGCTGGGGTACAATACGGCAAGCCTCACGGGGCTGAGAACAATATGTAAAACCAGATATCGCAAGGAAAATTTGGAGGTAACTACAATGAAGAAGCTGTACGCTGTTCTGTTGGCCATGGTGATGGTCCTGTCCCTGGTCGCCTGCAGCCAGAACGCCGCCAACAACGCCGGCAGCGGCGACGAGGGCGAGAGCCAGAATGTTGAGATGCAGTACATGAGCCTGGAGGAGCTGTCCGACGTGCTGGGCACCGACGGGTACACCGTTCTGGACGTGCGGAAGGCCGCCGACTATGAGACCTCCCACATCCCCGGCGCTGTGTCCGCCGACATGGACGCCGCTGTTAATGGCGACACCGCCGCCGGCGAGGAGGCCATGACCGCCGCTACCGAGGGCCTGGACGACACCCTGGTGCTGGTATGCTACTCCGGCAAGAAGTACGCCCAGGCCAGCACCAATGCCCTGAGCGCCATCGGCTATGACATGTCCAAGGTCTACACCCTGGAGGGTGGCTTCAACGCTTGGAGCGAGACTTACCCTGACAACGTGGAGTAAGCCGCTGAAAAATACATCCTGTCAGTCAAATCGGGAGGTTCCGCATCGCGTCCGCGATGCGGGACCTCTTTTTAGTCTGTCAAAAAATCCTGACAGACTGAGATATTAAGTGTCCCCGTTACTTTAATTTTATGATAGAGGTATCGTAAATAGATTCTGCTCTGCCCATCTACAAAACATATGATGAGCTTCCTATTATGTTGTCTGTTCCCAAGGTAGCCGCTGCCTTGGGTATCTCTCGGGCCAGCGCCTATGAGCTTGCCCACCGAAAGAGCTTTCCGGCAATGCTGAGCAAACAGATAAATACCAATAAGGGGTGACCGCTGAATGGCAAAACACAGAAGCGGTTTTCACGCCGGATGGAATATGGGGATGCATCTGCATGTACCGAATGCGGTAGAAAAGCCTTTCGCCTATTCCTGTTTTACTGCATGAATTGGGCCATCTGCTCTATAATTAACGAGACCGGAGCCATAGATCAAATTCCCTCCTCACTTCGGACATACTTACGCCGTCTGGGGACAGAGCCCGATGCTCTTACCGTATTGCAATTCAGGATGTCTTTGCAGACACCTTCATGCTTGCGGTGATGAGCCGGTATCCGGAGTTGGAACCACCCATACCGGGGCTGTCAGAGCAAGCGTTCAATGTTAGTTACGAGTACATGAGCACACTTCTCGATGGAATGCATAGTTCGACAGACTACTTGATGAAACAGCAATAAAATAAACTTTGGAAAGGAGAGATGCTTATGGAAAAACTTGCGTCGATTTTTTGCCATATACCGAATGGCATGCTGAAGGACGAGGCTCATCGGGAACTGTGGAGACAGCACGACCGGCTGGCACAGGAGGCAAACCGGATGGGAAGAACCATTGAGCACTGCTTCTTCCATATGGGAGAATTTGACCTTGAAAAACCGGACAAGGTGTTCCTCCGCTTGATGCAGCGAGCGCAAGCGGACGATTTGGGCCTCGTGTTGATCGAAAATAGGGAGCGATTTCCGTTGACACATCAAGCCCAGATCCCGCAAATGGATGTGTACTTTGTGCAGGAACAGCAGCAGGAAGTATTTGGTTTTCGGGAACTGCGGATCGGGATGGACGACGACGTTCCCCAATACGGCTGTATATATTTCGGTTTTTAGTTGAAATCTGTCGGAAACTGTGTCACAACAGAAAAACTTCCTGAAAAGGATGTGACGGCTATGGATGCGGTTTCTCACTATCTGAATCATATTCTTACGCCACGACTGCGGGGCTATGGGGTAACTGAGCAGTTTTTGCTGTATACGGTCAGTACGATCCATACCCAAATGACTTCTCTTCTGCGTCATTGGAATGACCGGGCGTTTCGGAACACCGTGCTCCTCCTTGGCATGGAGGAGGGGAGTTTTTATGAGCCGCCAGCCAAAATAGAGGTTCGCTGCTTTGTGGTTGTTACCATTCGAAACAGCCCAATCGAAATGCTACAAAGCAATTCTTATGCAGAAGCGGGCTTGAGCCAGGGGCTGGGAAAAAAGAAGTCAAGGAGATTACTTCCGAGGCAATTCGGTATTTCAGCAAACAGGATTTTGCTGAACTGTGCGGTCAGGCAAAATTCCGTACAGAACGAGATTTGTACCTGGAACTTGCGGAGGAACACCCTGTTGCCTGGGCATCTTTGCAGTGCCTCTCTGGGATGCGCGGAAAAACAGCTGACTATCCCCCGGTCCAGGTCAAGGCGCCTTATCATCTGGACGGGATCGATGACTGCGTTGAAGAGACAGCGGAACCTGGTAAACTGGTTGTAGGTGTGTATGACGGGTATTCCCCTGAGATTGAGCCGCCTCTGGTGGAGTATCTAAAAGCGCTTTCGGCTGATTCCATTGGAGTTCTGATCGTAGACTCTTTCAAGTCTGTAACCCGAAATGTTACGAAACTCATGGGGATTCTGGAGTTCCTCCTGACCAGGAATCTGCCCTTTGTTTCCACAAATTATTATTTGGAAAACGGCCATGTGGAGCGCCGGATGAAGCTATTGCGTGCCGGACACAGCCCAGATGAGATAAAACGAAATATAGCAAACACGGCTAACCTTGCCTACAGGCATAAGCTGATATTAAATCGATATGCTCTTAAAAATGAGTGAGGAAAGTGATTTTAGCCCGTACCGATCGTCGGTACGGGCTTCTTTTTGTGCTCAGGCGCAAGTTAGCAAACGCTGGCGCATAGAATCCACCGAGGAGGTGTGTCATGAAGGAAAAGCCCCTTTCTGTTTCCTGCACGTATTCTGAAACCGGACCGCTGGCGGTGGATTTGATCCAGGAATCCTTTCAATTTTTTCTGAAAAAAGAGCTGGCTGTCCTGGATATTCGCCCGCAGATGTAGTATGGTTGTGGCGATGAATGGCCGCTTATCTCAGGAGGTATCACATGTACTTAGAGATAAGCAATCCCATGGATTACCATGCGGCTTTATACATCAGACTATCAAAGGAGGATGAGAGCGAGGGACCCTCCCAGAGCGTCCAGAACCAGGAATCCCTGCTGCGGGAGTTTGTACAGCAGCACCGGCTGATCGTCTATGACACCTATATAGACGACGGCTGGAGCGGCACCAGTTTTGACCGCCCGGCCTTCCAACGGATGATTGCGGACATCGAGGCGAAGAAGGTCAACATGGTCATCACCAAGGATCTCTCCCGACTGGGCCGGGACTACATCCTGACCGGCCACTACATGGAGCGGTACTTCCCGGAGCACCGGGTGCGGTACATCTCCCTGCTGGACGGCATCGACACCGGTGTGGACTCCACCGCCAACGACATCACGCCGTTCCGGGCCATCATGAACGACATGTACGCCAAGGACATCTCCAAGAAAATTAAGAGCGTCAAGCGGGATAAGCAACGGAAGGGGCAGTTCATCGGCGGCAAGCCGGTGTATGGCTACAAGATGCACCCCACGGAGAAAAACAAGATCGTCATTGATGAGGCAGTAGCCCCTATCGTGCGGAGGATCTTCGCCATGGCCCTCTCCGGTATGAGCTGCCGGAATATCGCCACCCTCCTCAACCAGGAGGGGGTGCCCACTCCGGCCACCTATGCCAATCTTCCGGTGGTAAGACCCGGCCCCTACACCGGCCTGTGGAGCAGCGAGCGGATCTCCGACATGCTCCAAAACGAGACCTACATTGGCAACATGGTACAGGGGCGCAGCGTGAAGATCAGCTATAAATCCAAGAAGTGCCTGAAACAGAACCCAGCCAACTGGGTGGTGGTGGAGGGCACACACGAGCCTCTGGTGGACTTAGAAACTTTTCAGAAGGTGCGGATGCTGGTGAACAGCCGTAAGCACACCCGGAGCCGGACCTATGACTTCCTGCTGAAGGGGCTGATCTTCTGCCACGAGTGCGGCTACCCTCTGGCGGTCCTCAACCGGAAAAACGCCAAGGGAGAGGATGTGCTGTACTTCGTCTGCCGCACCTATCAGCGCTTCACCAAAGCGGGCGTCTGCACCTGCCACTCCATCAAGGAGAAAACGGTGACCGATGTAGTGATCGCCAAGGTGCGGGAGGTGTGCCAGGCATATCTGAACCCCGATAAACTGCTGCCCTTGGCACAGGAAGCTGTGGAGAATGCCGGAAAGCAGAGCAGCTTGGAGTCGGAACTCCAAGCGCTCCAATCCAAGATCGACAGCCTCACCGCCAACCTGGACCGGATGTACACCGACCGGCTCAGCGGGCTGCTGCCCGAGGCGGACTTCCAGCGCATCTTTGGCCGGATCAAACTGGAGCGGGAGCAGCTGGAGGAAAAACGGCAGGAGTTAAAGCTGCGTCAAAAAAGCCCCGTCCGCAGTGAGGACAGGGCCAGAGAACTGGTACAGCGGTTCATCGAAACGGCCGGGGAGAGCCGGGAACTACTGGTCAGCCTCATCGAGCGGGTGGAGCTCACCGAGGACAAAGAGATCATCATCAAATTCCGCTTCGCCCAGCTGGACGAAAGGTTGGAAAGCCAGACACCGCAGGGGATTGCGCCGCCTGAGACGGCGTAAATTTCGGAAACATTTCACTTGCAGTAGTCGGGGCGCTATGTATCCCGCATTGAAAAGCGGGCGCTTGGAAAGCTGGAGGAGGCGCTGAGCCGGGAGATGGGATAGAGGAAGCGGGAAAAGCCCCGTGGACGTCCAGAGGCGTCCACGGGGGCTTTTCACCACAATCTCTGTCAGTTGTTTTCCGCCCAGTCGGTCAAACGGTTCATGCTGTCCTTCCCGCCGGCCACATACAAAATATCGCCTTTGCGGAAGATGTAATCGGGACGGATGCTGTCCATCACGTCGCCCCTGTTTTCGATGGCGATGATGTTCAGCCCAAAATTGCCGCGAAAATCCACATCCAGCACGCTTTTGCCCACCACCTTCTCGGGGATGGCCACCTTGGAGATGTTCACCTTCTCACTGAGCTGGACGAAATCCAGCACCTTGGCGGTCTCCAGCCGGTGGGCCAGGCGAACGGCCATGTCCCGCTCCGGGTAGACCACGCCGGCCCCCAGCTTGGCCAGGATCTCGCCGTGCTCGGCGCTGGTGGCCTTGGCGATCACCGTGGGGATCCCCAGGGCCACCAGGTGAAGGGTGGTCGGATGGAGGTGTCGATCTGCTCACCGATGCACACCACCGCCACGTCGCAGTTCTGAATACCGGTTTCCGCCAGGGACTTTTTGTCCAGGCTGTGGATGACTACGGCGTTTTCCGTGATCTCCCGCATCTCCCGGACCTTCTCCTCATTCTTATCCAGCACCAGCAGCTCCGCGCCGGACTCCGCCAGCTCCAGAGCCAGAGCGGTGCCGAAGCGTCCCAGCCCCACGATGCCGTAGATTGGTTTGTCTTTTTTGGATCTGTTGAACATGGAAGCTCCTCCTAGTTTAGCCGATGGCGATATTGCCCTCGGGGTAGTGGGTGCGCTCCCCCTTGGTGAAGTACCACAGGGAGGCGATGGTCAGCGGCCCCAGACGGCCGATGTACATGATCAGAATGGACAGCAGCTTGCTGCCGTCGCTGAGCCCGGGGGTGATGCCGGTGGAAAGGCCCACCGTGCCGAAGGCGCTGGTGACCTCGAAGAGCGCCTGCATCAGCGTGACGCCGGGGTCCAGAATCACCATCAGATAGGTGCCCGTCAGGACCACGCCCAGGGCCAGCAGGGTGATCACAGCCGCCTTGCGGAAGGCGTCGGCGGGAACAGAGTAGTGGAAGGCCTTTTCCGTCTTGTTGGTGGCGGCGGACTTGATGCCCTGGAGCAGCACGAAGAAGGTGCTGGTTTTGACGCCGCCGCCGGTGGAGCCCGGGGAGGCGCCGATGAACATGAGCACCGTCAGCACCAGGAGCCCCGCGTTGGAGAAGGAGCCCAGGGGATAGGTGGAGAACCCGGCGGTACGGGCGGACACGCTGTGGAAAAAGGCCCCAAGCCAGGTCACGTCCTCAGTGAGCTTGATGAGCAGGGTGCCCACCACGATCAGCGCGGCGCTGACGGTGAGGACCACCTTGGTGTGCATGGAAAATTTGCTCCAGCGGAACCGCTTGCGTACGACCTCCTGGATGACCAGGAAGCCGATGCCGCCGAAGATGATAAGGGCACAGGTCACCAGGTTCAGCAGCACATCGTCCTGGTAGGGAATCAGATTCTGGAAGTTGCCCAGAATGTCGAAGCCCGAGTTGTTGAAGGCGGCCACCGAGTGGAACAGGCTGATGCCCAGGGCGTCCAGGGGTTCGTAGTCCTGGACGAAGGAGAGGAAGCTCAGCGCGGCCCCCGCCAGTTCAAAGGCCAGTGTGGTCAGAAAAATGCGGTGGACGAAGCGGACAATACCTTGGCCGGAATCCAGATTCATGGCCTCCCGGACCAGGTTCCGGCCCTTCAGGTTCACACGCCGCCGCATGGCCAGAATGATGCCGGCGCCCACCGCCGTTACCCCCAGGCCCCCCACCTGGATCAGGGAGGCCAGGAAGAACTGGCCCAGAGGGGTGAAGGTGTCCCCGGCGTCAATGGCGATGAGGCCGGTGACGCACACGGCGCTGGTGGAGGTGTACAGGGCGTCGATGTACCGGACGGTAACGCCGTCCTGGATGCTGCAGGGCAGCATCAGCAGCCCCGAACCCAGCAGAATGACAAGGGCGAATCCCAGGGCGATGATCCGCCCCGGCGCCAGCCTTGAGATGAATTTTGCCATATGATCCCTCTCTTGCAGTAGAAAGTCATAACAAGCCGGCCAACGCTGGCCGGCAGGGCCATTATAACAGAAGAGCCGCTAAGATGCAGTTAAGGTTTTTTCAGTTCCGGGGGCTCCTCCTCCCCGCCCTCGTGGCTCAGCGGCCCGGCGGTCCCCTCGCCGAAGGAGATGATCTGTCTGCCGTATTTGGCCCGGAGGTTGTCCACCGCCTGCTCCAGCCGCTCCCGCCTCTCGTCCAGAGCGGGCTGATCCGGGGCGAACAGATCGGTCTGCTCGTAGGTCTCCCGGGTGTCCGTCAGATCCAGGGCGGTGACGCTGATCAGCCGGATGGGGCTGGGGGGCCGCCACAGGCCGTCAATGAGCTCCATGGCCGCCTCCAGCAGCTCCCGCATCAGATGGGTGCTGTGGCCCAGATGCTTCTGCCGGGATATGTTGTGGAAGGAGGGGTCCCGCAGACCCACCTGCACCGCCCTGCAGTAGAGGCCCTGCTGCCGCAGCCGGGCGGCCACGCTGTCGCACAGCCGCGCGGCGCCCCGGCGGACCTGGTCCCGGGTGGTCAGGTTGTCCGGGAAGGTGGAGCTGTTGCCCACGCTTTTCACCGGCTCTTTTTCGTGCTGGGGCCGGACGGGGGCGTCATCCAGTCCGTTGGCGCAGCGCCACAGCTGGCGGCCCATCTTCCCCAGCAGCCCCTCCACCAGCCCCAAGTCCGCCGCCGCCAGCTGTCCCAGGGTGCGGATACCGTACTGGGCCAGGGCCTTTTGGGCGGCGGGGCCGGCGAAGAGGATGCTGCCCACCGGAAGTGGCCAGACGATCTCCCGCCAGTTTTCCCGGGAAATCACCGTGGTGGCGTCGGGCTTGCGGTAGTCGCTGCCCAGCTTGGCGAAGACCTTGTTGAAGCTGACTCCCACCGACAGCGTCAGGCCCAGCTCCCCACGGACCCGGCGGCGGAGCTCGTCGGCGATGGCGGCAGCGTCGCCGCCGAACAGGTGCATGCTGCCGGTGATGTCCAGCCAGCTCTCGTCGATGCCGAAGGGCTCCACGAGATCGGTGTACTGGCCGTAGATGGCGTTCACCAGGTGGGAGAACTCCCGGTACAGGCCGTGGTGAGGCGGGAGCAGCACCAGGTCCGGGCACTTCCTCCGGGCCTGCCAGATGGTCTCCGCCGTTTTGACGCCGCAGGCCTTGGCCGGCTCGTTCTTGGCCAGGATGATGCCCTTGCGGCTGGCGGGGTCTCCGCATACCGCCACCGGCAGCTCCCGGAGCTCCGGCCGGGACAGGAGCTCCACCGAGGCGTAAAAGCTGTTCAGGTCACAGTGCAGGATCACCCGGTCCACGGCGGCGGCCCCCTCCGCAAAAAAGGATGTGGTATACTGCCCGTCAGTATACCACATCCTTTGACAGATGAAAAGGGGGAATTAGACACCGCATCACCGGTGCAGCAGGGGGGAGAGGGGCTTGTAGATCAGGAAAGCCAGAAGGGTGTCCAGCAGGCCCTTGAGGAGGGTGAAGGGGGCGTTGAAGATCACCAGGCAGGCCAGCAGGCCATCCACCGAGGGAATGAGGTCCTGGTACATGCCGATGATGGTGTCCAGGGGCATGAACGAGGTGTAGAAGGGGTAGGAGATGAAGTAGTTGATGGGGACGCTGCACACCGCCATGGCCGCGGATCCGAGCAGGGCCCCGGCCAGGGCCCCGCCCCGGGTGCGTTTGGCCCTGTAGATGAGCCCCGCGGGCACCACCAGGCAGACCCCCAGCAGGAAGTTGCACAGCTCTCCCACGCCGCCGGTGGTGGAGAAGAACACGTTGATGACGTTCTTCACCAGGCACACCGCCACGCCGCTGACGGGCCCCAGGCTGAAGGCCGCCAGGAGGGCGGGCAGCTCGGAGAAGTCCATCTTGACGAAGGACGGGATCAGGAAGGGAATGGGAAAGGACAGGAACATGAGGACGGCGGCGGCGGCGCTGAGGATGGCGGTGACCGCCAGCTTGTGGGTCTTGACAGTTTGGGACATAAAAAACACTCCTTCACGGATATAGTACGCCCGAAGACGATCCATCCCCGGAGTACTGCCCGCGAAAGAGCGCGGCCATCTTCTTCCATCCAGACTGTCACTGTCGGTACCGGATTCACACCGGTTCAACGCTTGCGCGGTCGCGGACTGAGGCCAGAGGCCATCACCGCCGGTGGGGACTTGCACCCCGCCCTGAAGATGAACGATTCGGTTGTCTGCCTCCATTATACGCGAAATCTGAGAAAAGGCAAGGGATATTTTCTTTACAAGATAGAATGTTTGTTCTATAATAGCCCTATAAACTCTGCGGAGAGGAAGGGGGGAGACCATGGGCGGCCGGGAGAGGACCTGCTGCTTCACCGGACACCGGCCGGAGAAGCTGCCCTGGGGCTGGGATGAGGAGGACCCGCGGTGCCGGCGGCTGAAGGAGAAGCTCCGGGACGCGGTGGAGACGGCCTACGAGGAGGGGATGCGGCACTTCATCTGCGGCATGGCCCGGGGCTGTGACTTCTACTTCGCCGAGGCGGTGCTGGACCTGCGCCGCCGCCGTCCCGGCGTGACCCTGGAGGCGGCCATCCCCTGCGCCGGTCAGAGCCGGAGGTGGTCTCCGGTGGAGCGCCAGCGGTGGCGGGACCTGGTGTCTGCCTGCGACCTGGAGACCCTGATCCAGGAGCGGTACACCCCGGACTGCATGTTTCGCCGCAACCGGTACATGGTGGACCACAGCGCCCTGGTCATCGCCGTCTACGACGGGGCCGGGGGCGGCACCCGCCGGACCCTGGAGTACGCCATCCGCCGGGGGGTGTCCTTCGTGGACATCCGCCCGGAGGCATAAGAGAAAAGACGTCCCCGCTGCCGCAGGCAGCGGGGACGTCCGGCGGGTCCCCTCCGGCCGGGCCAGCTTCCGGCGGCAGTAGAAGTAGGCGGGGACCAGGAATATGTCCGCCAGCACCCAGGCGGCGGGGGAGGCGTAGCAGGCGGCGGCAAAGCCGAACACCGGCACCAGATAGCTGACGAAGCCCCGGGCGGCCATCTCCAGCACCCCGGCCAGGGTGGCCAGGGGGGAGAAGCCCATACCCTGGATCAGGAACCGGACGATGTTCACCAGGGACAGGGGGAAGTAGAAGGCGGCACTGATGAGCAGGTACTGCCGGGCCAGGGGCAGCAGGGAGGTGCTTTCAGCGTCCAGGAACAGCATATTCAAGGGATCGGCAAAGAGAAAGACAATCCCCAGGGACACCGCTGCGTAAACAGCCCCCAGGACGGTGCAGGAGCGCAGCCCCTGGTCCAGCCGCTCCCACTTGGCGGCCCCCACATTCTGCCCGCCGTAGGTGGCCATGGTGGCGCCCATGGCGTCGAAGGGGCA
>OESB01000288.1_pt1 | contig 11024 bp, 8 predicted proteins | sample 1540131 | NCBI WGS metagenome assembly OESB01 (sample SAMEA3891888, study PRJEB23780) | metagenome | biome: terrestrial biome; feature: animal house; material: Caecal content | place: Italy | collected 2015-05-05 | reverse complement strand
GGGGAGGGGAGGACCGTGCCGCCGGTATCCACAGGGACGGCGTCCTCTGTGGATATCGTTGGTCCCAGGGTCCGGGGCACCTCCAGCACCACCGCCGGGGCCATAGCCTCCTCCGCCGCCTCCGGCAGCAGGGAGGACCAGGGCAGAGGGGCCAGCAGGAGCAGCGCCGCCAATACCATCCACAGCCAGTACCGCCACCGGGCACGGTACCGCCGGTCCAGCCGGGGCCGCAGCGGGGCCAGCACCAGGGCCGCCGCCCCGATGACCAGCCCCCACTTCACCGCCTGCAGCAGGTACGCCATCTCACTCCACCTCCAAATGGTCCAGATAGTCCCGCAGCTCCGCCAGATCCTCCCGGCTCAGCTGGCCGCCGTCCACCAGGGCGGCGGTGAGGCGGCGGACGCTGCTGCCGTAGAGCCGGTCCAGCAGGCTCCGGCCCTCGGCGGCCTTGTAGGCCCCCTCCTCCACCAGGGGACGGTACCAGTTGCTCCGCCCCCGCTTCTCGCAGGCCAGAAACCCCTTGTCCACCAGCCGGTTCAGGCTGGTGATCACCGCCGGCAGGGCCCAGTCCCGGCTCCCCTTCAGCTTCTCGTGGATGTAGGTGGACTGCACCGGCTCCCCGGCACCCCACACCGCCAGCATGATCTCCAGCTCCGCGTCCCCCAGGCGCTTTAGCTTCTCCATGGTCTCCCTCCTTGTTACACAGCTGTATCTCTACATTTATTATACGACTGTATAAGTACTTTGGCAAGTTACGAATGGTTACAGAAGGGAGGTTTTTTCAAAGTTATCCCCATAATTGTGGAAAATTTTTTCGTTCCGCCTTGACAGGGAGTTGGTTCTCGGCTATTATATAGATAATCTATATACATAGGAGGTCAAGCATATGGAGAAAAACATCCCCTCCGGCGGCACGGCCATGCTGCTGCTGAAGCTGCTGGAGGAGGGGGACATGTACGGCTACCAGATGGTGGAGACCCTGCGCCAGCGGTCGGACCACACCTTCGACCTGAAGGCCGGGACCCTGTACCCCCTCCTCCACACCCTGGAGGAGAAGGGGTTCGTCACCTCCTACCTGGAGGGGACCGACACCCCCCGGCCCAGGAAGTACTACCGCCTGACGTCCACAGGGAAGGGGCAGCTTGTGGAAAAGGTGGAGGAGTGGCGGCGGTACACCGCCGCGGTGGAGAAGGTTTTGAAGGGGGGCGAGACCTTTGCCTGACCAGATCGAGACCTACGTGGAGACCGCTATGGACCAGGTCCGGTGGAAAAAGGCCCGGCCGGGGCTGGCCGCGGAGATCCGCACCCACCTCCTGGACCAGCGGGACGCCTGCCTGGCCCAGGGCATGGACGAGGGGGCGGCCCAGGGGGAGGCGGTGCGGCAGATGGGGGACCCGGTGGCCCTGGGGACGGACCTGGACCGGGTCCACCGGCCCCGGCCCCAGTGGGGCCTGCTGGTGTTCGCCCTGGCCCTGGCGGCTCTGGGGGCCTTCCTGAGGATCGTCCTCACCGCCGATATGCGGTACGCTTCCGCGCAGGGTCCCATGCGGGACCTGGCAAGTGTGCTCCTGGGAACGGCCTGTCTGGCAACAGGGTACCTGATGGACGTTAGCGCCCTGGGCCGTCGGGCGGGGTGTGTCTGCCTGGGCTTTTTGGCAGCCACAATACCCAGCGCTGTTTTCCTGCTCAACTCGGTGAATCTTCTCGTTCGGACCATAGGATCATTTTTGATCCAGACGCTGTTTTCCCTGACCCTGGCGCTGCTGCTGTGGCGGCTCCGGGGCCGTGGCTGGCTCGGCGTATTGGGGGGATTGGTCTGGACAGGGCTGGCTGTGTTCCAGTGCATTATTTTGTTTAACGGATCAGCCTTGTTCTATGTGACCATCTCCGCCCTGGTTCTGGGGCTGTTCTTCGCCTACCAGAACTGGTTCGGGATCGGGAAAAAGCTGGGAACAGTCCTGGTGACGCTCCTGGGACTGGGCGTTCTGTTTTTGATCGTCTACTATTGGTATTGGAGACAGTTCCGGTTCGACATCCATCCGGAGTTGGACCCGTTGAACCAGGGCTACTACGCCGCCGCCATCCGGACGGCCCTGTCTGGGGCAAAATGGCTGGGGCCGGTGGACCCCGCCCTGTGGTTCACAGAGAACGGATGGCCCCTGGTGCCCAACATCGAGGGAGACAATCTGCTGACGAATCTCATCTGCTCCTGGGGCTGGCTGCCCTTCCTGGCTGTGGTGGGGGCCTTCGCCGCCTTCTTCCTGTGGATGCTGTGGAAAACCCTCCGCCTGCGGCAGACCCTGGGCCGGGCGGTGTGCCTGGGGGGCCTGACGGCCCTGGGGGTCCAGGCGGTCTTCAGCCTGCTCCTGAACCTGGGGGTCCCCCTCTTCGCCGCCTCCTTCCCCCTGGTGGTGGGCAATACCGGCACGGTGCTGAACATGTTCCTCATCGGCCTCATGCTCTCCGCCTTCCGGGACGGGGCCATGCCGGAGGAACAGCCCGGGGCGGTGGGGAGGACACGGCGGACACTCCCCGCCGTGTCCTGGGCCGACGGGGTCCTGACCGTGGACTTCAAGGGGAGGACGGTGTCCGAATAGCAAAAAAGAGGACCGCCCGGAGGCGGTCCTCTTCAGGCTGTCGAAAAAGTCATGTCAGACTTTTTCGCAGCCTGAGAAATGCCGTTACTTTCCCACAGCTACGCAGTGTGAAAGTCCTCGCTGCGCGAGCCGCACGCCTTGCAAAGCAAGGCTTTGCGGGGCATTTGATTTCATTCGAGGCGGGCTTTGCCCCCTCGAGCTCCCCCCGGCGCTGTGCGGTTTTTACTTCTGAGGAAAGTTTTTCGACACGCTGAAAGAGGACCGCCCGGAGGCGGTCCTCTTCGCTTTTTGAGAGATCAGTCCAGATAGTCCATGGGGTCCTGCCGCTCGCCGTTGTAGCGGACCTCGAAGTGGCAGTGGTTGCCGGTGCTGCGGCCAGTGGAGCCCATCTCCGCGATGTGCTGGCCCTTGTACACCTTGTCGCCCACGCTGACCAGCAGGCTGGAGTTGTGGCCGTAGTAGGTGACGTAGCCGTTCTGGTGGTCGATCTGGACCAGGTAGCCATAGCCGCTCATCCACCCGGCGTAGATCACCTCGCCGCCGTCGGAGGCCACAATGTCCGTGCCGTAGCTGTTGGCGATGTCGATGCCGCTGTGGTAGGAGGTGCCGCCGAAGATGTTGCGGTAGCCGTAGTCGGAGGTGATGGTGCCGCTGGTGGGCCAGCGGAAGGAGCCGGTGGGCGCCCAGGAGGGCCGCTCCTTGGTGCCCCGGGCCTGGACCTCGGTGACGGGTTCAGTGATGACGGTCTGCTCCTCGATGACCCGCTCCACCTCCTCGTAGCCCTGGTAGGTGACCCGGGCCACGGTGTCGGCGGCGCCGGGCACACCGGCGCTGATAACGGAGGTGTCGCCCTCCCACATGGTGTCGTCGTCCACGTACTCGATCTCGTAGGGGATCTCCGCCACGTAGTACTCCATCTGGGTGGCCACGATGGTCAGGTAGGGCACGGCGTTGCTGATGAGCAGCACGTCGCCGGGCCACAGCTTGTCAATATCATAGCCGGGGTTGAGCTTGAGCAGTTCGGAGCTGGTCATGTTGTTGTCCTGGGCGATGACGGACCAGCAGTCCCCCTCCTTCACGGTGTAGGTGACCTCGCCGGCCTTGGTGGAGTTGAGCAGCAGCGCCACGTCCGCCAGGTTGGTGAAATCCTCCACCGGCAGGTCGCACTCCCGGATCTCAATGTCCTCCACAAAGTCGATGGACACGGTGTTCTCGTTGCGGAAGGGGGCGGCCACCTGCTCCAGCAGCTCCTCCAGGGCCCCCTCGGTCTGGGTGGCGCCGATGAACTCGCCGCCCACGTACAGGGCGTAGCCGTGGGCCACCATGTTCAGCTCATCCTCCAGGGCCTTCTCCAGCTCCCCGGCGTCCTCCACCGCGCTGCGGGCGGTGAGGCCGGTGGAGTAGGACACGGCGCTCTCCTCCAGGGTGTAGTCGTAGCCCAGCACGTCGGAGATGGAGGCCTCCACGGACATCCGGGCGGCGGCGGCCTCCTCCTCGGAGGCCACGGTGCCCAGCTCCACGCCGTTGAGGGACACGGTGGTGGCGGTGGTGTAGAGAACGTTGAAGACGGCGAACACCGCCACAGCGACGCTGGCGGAGAGGAACACCGCCACGTGGAACCGCTTCGGATCCGTCACCCGCCGCAGCCTCGCGGCGGCGGCGGCCAGGGCGGAGCGCAGGCGGTAAAGGGCCGACGCGCATTTATGCCGGATCAGGGGCATGCTGCCGACCAGAAGGAGACGGAGCTGCTGGTAGGGGCTGCTGCTCTCGGGAAACCGCTGCCGGTCCCGGAAGCTGGGTACCCTCCTCCGGCTCCTGTCTTTTGTGGCCATGGGACATTACCTCCAGAAATAACAAATCGGATAAAAGAGTAACAAAAAGTTACAATGGCATTCTAACGCATTTTTTCCAGTTCGTCAACCCCAATATCTGGTAGCGTCCGTTGGAGAAGGACCAATTTAGGGGAAATCAGGGGAATTGAGAGACTTTTTCCCGCTCCGCGGGACCGGCGCGGAGAGGAAGCCGGGGTATTGAATTTTGGGGAGGAATCGTGTATAGTGACAGTGGAAGCATTTGGCCCCAAAACCCTGACGATTTACGGCGGGGGCCGCCGCCGAAACGCAGAATATTAGGAGGAACGCACATATGTTTACCGCGCTTTTGAAGAATCTGAAAGAGAACCGCCGGACCATCGTGTTCACCGAGGGCCCGGACCAGCGCATCCAGACCGCCGCCGCCCGGCTGCTGGCGGAGGACCTGATGGACGTGATCCTGGTGGGCAACGTGGAGGAGGTCAAGGCCGCCGCGGAGAAAAACGGCTGCGACATCTCCAAGGCGGAGATCATCGACCCGGAGACCTACGAGGCCATGGACGAGATGGTGGCCAAGATGGTGGAGCTGCGGAAGGGCAAGATGAGCGAGGACGACTGCCGCGCCGCCCTGAAGAAGGGCAACTACTTCGGCACCATGCTGGTGAAGATGGGCAAGGCCGACGCCCTGCTGGGCGGCGCCACCTACTCCACCGCCGACACCGTCCGTCCCGCCCTGCAGCTGATCAAGACCAAGCCCGGCGCCCACCTGGTGAGCTCCTGCTTCATCCTCAAGCGGGACGAGGGGGACGAGGCCCTGCGGCTCCTGTGCATGGGCGACTGCGCCATCAACATCTCCTATGAGGACAGCGTGGACAAGGAGGGCAACGTCACCGTGTCCGCCGCCCAGAAGCTGGCGGAGGTGGCGGTGGAGTCCGCCCGCACCGCCCAGTTCTTCGGCATCGACCCCAAGGTGGCCATGCTCAGCTTCTCCACCAAGGGCTCCGGCAAGGGCGGCACCGTGGCCCTCTCCGCCGAGGCCACCAAGGCCGCCCAGGCCATGGCCCCCGACCTGGCCATCGACGGCGAGATGCAGTTCGACGCCGCCGTCAGCCCCACCGTGGGCCAGCTGAAGTTCCCCGGCAGCCAGGTGGCCGGCTACGCCAACACCTTCATCTTCCCCTGCATCGAGGCCGGCAACATCGGCTACAAGATCGCCCAGCGCCTGGGCGGGTACGAGGCCTATGGCCCCATCCTCCAGGGCCTCAACGCCCCCATCAACGACCTCAGCCGCGGCTGCAACGCCGAGGAGGTCTACAAGATGGCCATTATCACCGCGGGGATGAAGTAAGAGGAAAGAGGGTCCGGGTTCTCCCGGACCCTCTGAGTTTGTCGAAAAAGGCTGACGCCTTTTCCGCAGCAAAAAAATACCGTTACTTTTCAACAAGCACCGCAGCATAAGGGAGGGACCCCATGAAAGGGGTCCCTCCCTTATGCGCCCTTAAGCGCCCAGGATGGGGATTGCCCGCTCTTCCATCGTGGGAAAAGCAGGCCGGGGTGCGGGGCCGGAGGCTCCGCGCCTCAAATATCTCGTCTCCCCTCCAGGGCCCGCATCAATGTGGCGTCGTCGGCAAACTCCAGGTGGCCACCCACGGGGATGCCGTAGGCAAGGCGGGTAAGGCGCACGCCGAAGGGCTTTAGGAGCCGGGCCAGATACATGGCGGTGGCCTCCCCCTCGGTGTCCGGGTTGGTGGCCATGATGACCTCCTTCACGTCCCCCTGGGCCACCCGGTCCACCAGGGACTTGATCTCCAGGTCGTCGGGCCCCACGTGGTTCATGGGGGAGATGACGCCGTGGAGGACGTGGTAGCGGCCGGTGTACTCCCGGGCCCGCTCCATGGCCACCACGTCCCGGGGGTCCGCCACCACGCAGATGGTGGACGGGTCCCGCTTGGGGGAGGCGCAGATGGGGCACAGGCCCCCGGCGGTGAGGTTCCGGCACACGGGGCAGCAGGTGACGGTGCGCTTGGCCTCCAGGATGGCGTCGGCAAAATCCTGGGCCTCCTGGTCGCTGAGGCTCAGGACGTGGAAGGCCAGGCGCTGGGCGGATTTGCCCCCAATGCCGGGGAGGGAGGCGAACTCCTCCACCAGCTTCTCCAGGGGCGCGGGGAGATATTCCATAGCTGTTATCCTCTCAATTTTGACCTCTCAGCTCCCGGATGCGCCCGGGGATGTCGGCGGCCTTGTACACGGCGGAGCCGGCCACCAGCACGTTGGCCCCGGCGGCCACCGCCACAGGGGCGGTAACGGGGTCGATGCCGCCGTCCACCTCCAGCTCGCAGTCCAGGCCCCGGCTGTGGATCCAGCCCCGGATGGCCCGGACCTTGTCCATCATGTCCGGCATGAAGGCCTGGCCGCCGAAGCCCGGCTCCACGGTCATCACCAGCACCATGGCGCACTTGTCCAGGAAGGGCAGGACCGCCTCCGCCGGGGTCCCGGGCTTGATGACCACCCCGGGGCGCTTGCCCTGGGACCGGATCAGCTCCAGGGCCTTCCCCGTGTTCTCCTCCGTGTCCGCCTCCACGTGGACGGTGACAATGTCCGCCCCCGCCTGACAGAAGGCCTCCACGTACCGCACCGGGCGGTCGATCATCAGGTGGACGTCCAGGGGCAGGGCCGTGGTGGGGCGGATGGATTTGACCACCGGGATGCCGATGGTGATGTTGGGGACGAACAGTCCGTCCATCACATCCACATGGACGTAGTCAGCGGACTCGATCCGCCGGATGTCCCGCTCCAAATTGGCAAAGTCGGCGGACAGGATGGATGGGGCGATCTTGATCATGGCCGGCACTTCCTTTCTTCAGCTTTTGGTGAATCACAGGACGGACAGGCGGCGGGGCGCAAAAGGGGACAAAGCACCGCCGGCGGCGGGGATTCATAGGATACCGTAAGCGGCAAGAGCGTCCGGCGGCGGGCCGCATACTATCGTCCCGCGCCGTTCCGCCCCCGGCCCGCTTCCGCCGGGCGCGCCGCATCATATAAAGGAGGCCGCCGGAGATTCTCCGGCGGCCTCTCAGGTCCGCGCGGCAGCCGGCTTCCTGCTGGTGTTACGCCTCCATGGCCCGCACCACGGCGGCGCACCGGGGGCAGAGGGTGGGGTGGTCGCTGTCGCTGCCCACGGCCGTGTCGTGCTTCCAGCACCGCTCGCACTTTTCGCCCCGGGCCTCGCTGACGGCCACCCGCACGCCGTTGAGCTGGGTGTCGGCGGCCTGGTCGTAGAGGGCGGCGTCGGTGACGAAGTCCACGCCGGAGACGATGAAGAAGTCCGCCCACCACTGGGCCGGGAAGTGCTCCCGGAAATCGGACAGGTCCACCGGGGGCTTTTCCTCCCGGGTGACGATGGTGACGTGGGCCTCCAGGCTCTTGCCGATCCGTTTGTCGTTCCGGGCGCTCTCCAGGGCGGCGTTGACCCCGTCCCGGAGGAGGATGAGGGTGCCCCACAAAGTGCAGGAGCCCAGGTCGTAGTCCGTGAAGGGCTGGTTCATCTGGTTGAGGAGCACGTTGCGGGGGTCGTCCCCGGCCCGGTGGGGCATGGCCTGCCAGATCTCGTCGCAGGTGAAGCAGAGGATGGGGGCGAAGAGCTTGGTGATGGTGTCCAGGATCAGCCACAGGGCGGTCTGGGCGCTGCGGCGCTCCAGGCTGTCCTTCCCCTCGCAGTAGAGGCGGTCCTTGATGATGTCCAGGTAGAAGGAGCTGAGCTCCACCACGCAGAAGTCGTTGACGGCGTGGCTCACCACGTGGAACTCGTAGTCGTCGTAGGCCCGGAAGCACTTCACAATGAGCTCGTTGAGCTTGGTCACCGCCCAGCGGTCCAGCTCCAGCATGTCCGCCGGGGCCACCAGGTGGTCGGGGTCGAAGCCGGAGAGGTTGCCCAGGCAGTACCGGGCGGTGTTGCGGAACTTCAGGTAGTTCTGGCTGAGCTGCTTGAAGATGGCATCGGAGCAGCGGACGTCCGCGTGGTAGTCGGCGCTGCCGGCCCACAGGCGGAGGATGTCCGCGCCGTACTTCTTGATCACGTCGGCGGGGTCCACGCCGTTGCCCAGGGACTTGTGCATGGCCCGGCCCTGGCCGTCCACGGTCCAGCCGTGGGTCAGGCACTCCTTGAAGGGCGCGCCCTGGCCCAGGGCCCCCACGGCGGTGAGGAGGCTGGACTGGAACCAGCCACGGTACTGGTCCAGGCCCTCCAGGTACATGTCCGCGGGCCAGAAGCCCTGGTCCTTCTTCATGGAGGCGTAGTGGGTGGAGCCGGAGTCGAACCAGCCGTCCAGGGTGTCCTCCTCCTTGGTGAAGTGGACGCCGCCGCAGTGGGGGCAGCGGTATCCCTCGGGGAGGATGTCCTTGGCCTCCATCTCGTACCAGGCGTTGGAGCCCTTCTCACCGAAGAGCTTGCTGACGGCGGCGATGGTCTCGTCGTCGCAGATGGGCTTGCCGCAGTCCTGGCAGTAGAACACGGGGATGGGCAGGCCCCACCGGCGCTGGCGGGAGATGCACCAGTCGGCCCGCTCCCGGATCATGGAGATCATCCGGTCCTTGCCCCAGGCGGGGACCCACCGGACGCCGTCGCAGGCGGCCACCGCCTGGTCCTTGAAGGCGTCCACGGAGCAGAACCACTGGGGGGTGGCCCGGAAGATGATGGGGTTCTTGCACCGCCAGCAGTGGGGGTAGGAGTGGACGATGTCCTCGCTGGCGAAGAGCATCCCGCTCTCCCTCATGTCCGCCAGGATGGCGGGGTTGGACTCGTCGGTGGTCATGCCGGCGTACTTGCCGGCGTAGTCGGTGTGGCGGCCCTGGTCGTCCACGGGCACCACCATCTCCATGCCGTAGCGCAGGCAGGTCTGGTAGTCGTCGGCGCCGAAGCCCGGGGCGGTGTGGACGCAGCCGGTACCGGAGTCCATGGTCACGTAGTCCGCCAGGACCAGGCGGCTGGTCTTATCCAGGAAGGGGTGCCGGGCCAGCATGTTCTCAAAGAAGGCGCCGGGGTAGGTCTCCACGATCTCCCAGCCCTCTACGCCGCCCACGGACATGACCTTCTCCACCAGGGCCTGGGCCAGGATGTAGGTCTCCCCGTTGGGGCACTTCACCAGGGCGTAGGTCTCCTCCGGGTGGAGGGCGATGGCCAGGTTCCCCGGCAGGGTCCAGATGGTGGTGGTCCAGATCAGGAAATAGAGCTTGTCCTTGTCCACGCCGGGGAGCTTGCCCAGGTCGTCGGCCATGGGGAACTTCACATACACGGTGGTGCAGGGGTCGTCCTTGTACTCGATCTCCGCCTCCGCCAGGGCGGTCTCGTCCTTGGGGCACCAGTACACGGGCTTGAGGCCCTTGTAGATGTAGCCCTTCTTGAACATCTCCCCGAAGACCTTCACCTCCTCGGCCTCAAAGCCGGGGTTCATGGTCAGATAGGGGTGGTCCCAGTCCCCCACCACGCCGATGCGCTTGAAGGACGCCATCTGCACGTCCACATAGTGCTGGGCGAAGTCGTGGCAGGCGGAGCGGAACTCCGGCACGCTCATCTTCTTGCGGTTGAGCTTGTTCTGCTTGATGATGGCGGACTCGATGGGCATGCCGTGGTTGTCCCAGCCGGGGATGTAGGGGGTGTAGCGGCCCCGCATGGCGTACATGCGGACGATGAAGTCCTTGAGGGCCTTGTTCATGGCGGTACCCATGTGGATGTTGCCGTTGGAGAAGGGGGGGCCGTCATGGAGGGAGAACCGGGGCTTGCCCTCGTTCTTCTTCAGCATCTCGCCGTAGAGGTCCATCTCCTCCCACTTTGCCAGCATCCCCGGCTCACGGGCCGGGAGCCCCGCCCGCATGGGGAAGTCGGTCTGGGGGAGATTGATGGTCTTATTGTAATCCATTGCTTGTTTCCTCCTCGTTCATGGATGGTATTTCTTTATTGGTGCTGCCGCCCTTCGGGCGGAGAGGGATGTTTGCTTTTTCTGTGCCAGCGCAGCTGGCCGATGCAGGGCTGATTCGCCCATCGCCGGGCGGATGGGGGAGAAACATTTCTTCTTCCGAATAGCTGCCATTCTATTCGGTAGCATGTGGGGCCTCCCCGGCCCCACACCCCGGGAGTATCGGGGGCTGCGCGCCCCCGAACCCCGCGGTTCACTTTTGGACGCCCAAAAGTGAACCGAAAAACCGCCAAAACCAATGGTTTTGGATTCCTTTTCCTAATCAGTCTCTAGCAGATTTGAGATTTCTCTGCCACTGAATTAGGTTCTTTTTCTAATCTACAGTTTGGCGGTCGACGATGCTTCGGCCTCCGGCCCTGTGAAAGGGGTACCGCCATCTATTGGTGCTTGACGAAGCATTCTGCGTGAGGCGCACGAAAACATTTATGCAGAATAAAACAGAGCCCTCCAGGCCACCGGAAGGGGTGGGGACTGGAGGGCTTGTCTGCTGGTCAGAGGCGGAAAGGGACCGGTGCGGCGGCAGGTACCATCGAAAAACCTCTGGCAGCCGCGGCGATATAAACCCAACATGAGGGGGTACATAGGGGGCGGCAGCCTCCCTATGCGCCCTTTTGGGTACTTTTCCGGCGAGGGAAAAGTACCCC
>OESB01000286.1_pt1 | contig 11082 bp, 5 predicted proteins | sample 1540131 | NCBI WGS metagenome assembly OESB01 (sample SAMEA3891888, study PRJEB23780) | metagenome | biome: terrestrial biome; feature: animal house; material: Caecal content | place: Italy | collected 2015-05-05 | reverse complement strand
CAGAGACGGCACATGGCACTTTTGCTATGCTTTGCATAGCAAAAATACAGTTCAATATTTTATGCGCCGCCGTGGGGGAAGTCAAGAGCGGATCGCCGGTTTTTCCAGCCGGGACAAAAATTTCCGACGGTCTGTTACAAAATTGTAAAGCTTTTTCGCTCCAGCCGTGGTACAATAGCAGAAATTGCGGCGCGCTCACGCCGGCAGAGCTTTTCGCTTCCCGCTTGCGGCGGAAATGCGCGCGAAATGGCCATGTGCCGTCTTTCGCGGCACGGCCTGAGAGCTCAATGTGAAGTATGCCCCGTTTTTAGAGGAGGAGAGGAGGCTGTTATGGCCGGAAAACGAATCGCGGCGCCGGAGGAGACGGCGGAGGTAAAGAGAAAGGGCTCCCGCCGGGCCATATGGATCGCCGGGGCAGTGCTGGCGGTCCTGGTGGCCGCCTGGGCGGGGCTGTGCCTCTACGCAGGCGGATACGGCGGCGTCTTTCCCGGGGTGACCATGGCGGGAGAGGACCTGGGGGGACTGTCTCTGGACCACGCGGAGGAACAGCTTTCAGAGGCCCTGGAGGGCTTTTTGACCGGCCGTGTGGTGGCTGTCGCCGCCGACGGCGAGGACCTGGGAACCTATGACCTGGCGGAGCTGGGGGCTTACGCCGTGGCGGGGGAGGCCGCCCAGGCGGCCTGGGACGTGGGCCGGGAGAGCGGCGTCCTGGGCTGGCTGAAAAACGGCTGGACCATGCTCCGGGGCCTGCTGGGCGGGGAGACCGCCCTGGAGCCCAGGGTGTACTACGACGAGGACCGGCTTTCCGCCGCGGTGGAGGAGATGGCGGGAGCCTTTGACCAGGAGCCCGTGGACGCCAGCTATGAGCTGACCAGAGACGGCCTGTTCGCCACCCGGGAGCGGGACGGCCGGGCTCTGGACCGGGAGGGGCTGGCCCAGGCCCTCATGTCCGCTCCGGAGACGGTGGAGGCCCCCTGGGAGACAGTGGAGGCCCAGGCTCTGGACCTGGAGGCCATGGCGGACTCCTTCAGCAGCGAGCCCAGTCAGGCCCGCTACGACAAGGAGACCGGCCAGGTGGTGGACGGCGAGGTGGGGGTGACGGTGGACGCCGAGGCCGCCCGCCTGGTCCTGGAGTCCGCCGCCGCCGGGGAGACGGTCCAGCTGCCGGCTGACATCACCTTCCCGGAGATGACCGCCCAGGAGCTGGAGGCGGTGCTGTTCCGGGATCTGCTGGGCACCACCACCACGACTGTCAGCGGCACCTCCGCGCGGCGCAACAACGTCCGCCTGTCCGGGGAGGCCGTCAACGGCACCATCCTCAACGACGGAGAGGAGTTCAACTACAACCAGGTGGTAGGGGAGCGGACCGTGGAGCGGGGCTATGGAGCCGCGGCTACCTATATCAACGGCGAGACCGTGGACACCGTGGGCGGCGGCATCTGCCAGACCTCCAGCACCGTGTATCTGGCGGCCCTGCTGAGCAACCTGGAGATCGTGGAGCGGTACAACCACCGGTACTGGCCCGGCTACATCACCCTGGGCATGGACGCCACGGTGAGCTGGGGCGGGCCGGAGTTCCGGTTCAAGAACAACACCGGCTACCCCATCCGCATCGACGTGGGCTACCAGAACAGCCAGCTCACCGTCAGCATCTACGGCACAAAGACGGACGACACATACGTGGAGATGACCCGGGAGGTCCTCAGCACCACCAGCTATGAGGTGGAATACGTGGAGACCGACCAGCTGCCCTACGGCACCCAGCAGCAGAAGCAGAACGGCTACACCGGCTACGTGGTCCAGACCTACCGCAACGTCTACAGCGGCGACGGCACCTTGATCTCCTCCACCCCGGAGGCCAAGAGCACCTACAGCAGCCGCAACCAGATCATCCTGGTGGGCACCGCCGGCCGGCCTGAGGCGGGCATCCCGCCCAGCGGCGGCACGGAGGGCGGTACGGAGACAGATCCCGGCGGCGGGGAGGAGCCCGTCCTCCCGCCCTCCGACGGCGGCGAGGGCACCGAAGGCAGCACGGAGACCGGCGGCAGCGCCGACGTGGGCGGCGGTACGGAGACGGAGCCCACCGTCCCGGACGAGGAGGCGCCCCCGGGCTGGCTGTAACAGGAACAGAATCCCACGAAAAAACCGCGGCGGGGAGCGCAAGGCTCCCCGCCGCGGCATATTTTTGCTCCGATGGCCGGATCTGATTCGATGTTACGCAAAGTACCGGTTGATCTCCGCCATCCGGGCCGCCTGGTCCACATGGAAGGGGCAGCGGCGGTTGCAGTGGCCGCAGGCGATGCAGGCGTCGGCCTGTACCTCCAAATTGCGGTAGTGGTCCGCCGCCAGGGCGTCCCCGGCCTGGGCCAAATCATAATACTTGTTGATGAGCCCGATGTCCAGCCCGGCGGGACAGGGCTGGCAGTGGTTGCAGTACACGCACGTCCCCTCCATCTCCCGGGGGGTGAGGGAGCTGATGGCGGCGTAGTCCCGCTTCGCCTCCGGGGCGTCGAAGAACCCCAGCAGCCGCTGAAGGTCCGCCTTCCCCCGGATGCCGGGGAGGACGGTGAGGACCCCTGGGCGGTCCAGGGCATACTGGAGGCACTGGTAGTCGGTGAGAGCCACGCCGAAGGGGGAGGTCTTGGCGTCCAGGAGCTGCCCGCCGGAGTAGGGCTTCATCACCGAGACGCCCACCCCCTCCGCCTGGCAGCGGCGGTACAGGGCGGACCGCTGGGCGGCGCTGCCGTTGGCGTACTCCCCGTGCTGGTAGTCGTAGGCCGGGTTGATGCTGAACATGAGCATATCCACCAGACCGGTGTCCAGCACCTGGTGGACCAGCTCCGGGGTGTGAGAGCTCAGGCCGATGTGGCGCACCACCCCCGCCTTTTTCTGCTCCAGCAGGTAGTCCAGCACTCCGTTTTTCCGGTACTTCTCCCAGTCGGCGGCCTCGTCCAGGCAGTGGATGAAGCCGTAGTCGATGTAGTCGGTCTTCAGCTCCTTCAGCTGCCAGTCCACCGAGCGGCGGACCGTATCCAGATCGGTGGTCCAGCTGTAGCTTCGCCCCTCGCCGTAGACGGCGCCGAAGTGGACCTGGTAGAGGACCTTGTCCCGGACGTCGGCCAGGGCCTTGCCGAAGGTGGTGAAGTTCACCGACTCAGCGGTGGCCAGGTCAAAGTAGTTGATCCCGTTCTCCACGGCCAGCCGCAGCGTCTCGATCCCCTCGGCCTCCCCGGCGGAGGCGATGGCGCTGGTCCCCATCCCCAGGGCGCTGATACGGTCTCCCGTGCGCCGGTTGACACGATATTCCATGACGTGTTCCCTCGTTTCTCTGTTGGTCTGGCGGGGCAGGGCCCCTGTTTATCATTATAAAGGAACAGCGGGCAAAAGGCAAATGCCTGCGGTTTATGGTGAGCTATGCCTTTGCGGCATGGTATCGCACCGATTCCAACGAAAACACCGCCCGGCAAGGCGTATGGCCTTGCCGGGCGGTGTGAGACTGTCGAAAAAGGCTGACGCCTTTTCCGCCAAAGGGATTCGCTGCGCTCTGCGCCTCGGTCGTCCGCTTGTAGCGGACGATTCGACGCTCGCTCCGCGCAAAGTGTTTTTCCGACGTACACGCCGCCGGAAAAACGATTTGATTTTCTTCCGCCGCCTGCGGGCGGCGTACCCGCAGGGGGCAGGTCGCATCCGTACGGCAGCATAGCTGCCTACAGCTGCGCACGAACTCTACGAGGCGGTCTTGAGAAAGAAAGACGGACCTTTACGCCTTCAGCCCCAGCTTTTTCTCCGCGTCCTCCCGCATCTTGTACTTGAGGATCTTCCCCGCGGCGTTCATGGGGAAGGCGTCCATGAACTCGATGTACCGGGGGACCTTGTGCTTGGCCATGTGGGAGCGGACGTAGTCCTTCATCTCCTCCACGGTGGCGGTCTGGCCCTCCTTGAGGATGATGCAGGCCATGATCTCCTCGCCGTACTGCTGGTCGGGGACGCCGATGACCTGGACGTCGGAGACCTTGGGGTTGGTGTAGTAGAACTCCTCGATCTCCTTGGGGTAGATGTTCTCGCCGCCCCGGATGATCATGTCCTTCAAGCGCCCGGTGATCTGGTAGTTGCCGTTCTCGTCCACGCAGGCCAGGTCCCCGGTGTGGAGCCAGCCGTCGGGCTCGATGGCGGCGGCGGTGGCGTCGGGCATTTTGTAGTAGCCCTTCATGATGTTGTAGCCCCGGGCCAGGAACTCGCCGCTGACCCCCACGGGGCACTCCTCCCCGGTGTCCGGGTCCACAATCTTGCACTCCACGTTGGCGAAGGCGCTGCCCACGGTGTCGGTGCGGACGTCCAGGGGGTCGTCAAAGCTGGACATGGTGCACCCGGGGGAGGCCTCGGTCTGGCCGTAGACGCTGACGATCTGCTTCATGTTCATCACGTCGGCGGCCTTCCGCATCAGGTCGGCGGGGCAGTTGGACCCGGCCATGATGCCGGTGCGGATGTAGGAGAAGTCGGTCTTGGGGAAGTCCTCGTGGTTCATCATGGCGATGAACATGGTGGGCACGCCGTTGAAGGCGGTGATCCGCTCCTGGTTGACGCAGGCCAGGGCAGGCTTGGGGGAGAAGTAGGGCAGGGGGCACATGGTAGCCCCGTGGGTCATGCAGGCGGTCATGGACAGCACCATGCCGAAGCAGTGGAACATGGGCACCTGGATCATCATCCGGTCGGCGGTGGACAGATCCATGTGGTCGCCGATGTACTTGCCGTTGTTGACCACATTGTAGTGGGTGAGCATGACCCCCTTGGGGAAGCCGGTGGTGCCGGAGGTGTACTGCATGTTGGCCACGTCGTGGACATTGACCCTGGCCGCCCGGCGGCGGACCTCCTCCATGGGCACCCGGCCCGCCATGGCCACCGCCTCCTCCCAGGTCAGACACCCGGCCTGGCGGAAGCCCACGGTGACCACGTTGCGCAGGAAGGGCAGGCGCTTGCAGTGGAGGGGCTTGCCGGGGACGGCGGAGGCGAGCTCCGGGCACAGCTCGGCGATGATGCCGGCGTAGTCGCTGTCCCGGTAGCCCTGGATCATCACCAGGGTGTGGGTGTCGGACTGGCGGAGGAGGTACTCCGCCTCGTGGATCTTGTAGGCGGTGTTCACCGTCACCAGCACGGCGCCGATCTTGGTGGCGGCCCAGAAGGTGATGAACCAGGCTGGCACGTTGGTGGCCCACACGGCCACCTTGTCCCCGGCCTTCACCCCCATGGCGATGAGGCTCCGGGCGAACTGGTCCACGTCGTCCCGGAACTGGCTGTAGGTCCGGGTGTAGTCCAGGGTGGTGTACTTAAAGCAGTACTGGTCCGGGAACTCCTCCACCATCCGGTCCAGCACCTGGGGGAAGGTGCAGTCGATGACGATGTCCTTCTTCCACACGTACTGGCCCTCGCCGGTCTGGCTGTAGTAGAGGTTCTGCCGCCGCGCCTCCCGGGCGTAGGCGGACATGGTGACGGCGAAGTGGGTCAAAATCATCTCCAGGTCCCCGTAGCCCTCGGACCACTGGGGGTCCCACTGGAGGGAGAGGAAGCCGTCGTAGTTCACCGAGCGCAGGGCGTCCATCAGGGCCTGGAGGGGCAGGTCCCCCTCGCCGATGAGCTCGTGGCCCACCTCGGGGCTCCTGCTGCCGGCGGAGCCGTCGCTGACGCGGACGTGGCGGACGTAGGCCCCCAGGTTGGTGATGGTCTGCTGGGGACTTTCCTTGGCGCACAGGCAGGTGTCGAACATGCACCAGCAGGCGGCCAGGTTGTCGCAGGCGAAGTGGTCCAGCACCTCCACCAGCCGCCGGGTGTCGGCCATGCCGCCGCTGCTCTCCAGCAGCAGCACCACCCCGGCGCGCTCCGCGGCCTCCACCAGGGGGGCCAGCTTCTCCCGGACGGCGGCGCTGTCGCTGCTGGCGGTGTGGACCACCACGTAGGGCACCAGCAGGTTGGCGGCGGCCTCCAGGGCGGCGGCGGTCTCGGCGGGGGCATCCTCCGCCGTCAGGTCCGCCTCCACTCCCACGCAGGGCACCTCCAGCCCCTGGCGCACCAGCTCCCGCCGGGCGGCCACCGCCAGCTCCGGGTTCACCGGGCTCATCCGCTGGCTGAGGACGGGGTTGTATACGCTGTCGATCTCCAGCCCCGCCAGACGGCTGTCCGCCGCGGCGGCGCAGAACTGGCCCCAGTCCATGCCGGGCCAGTGGCGAATGGTAAAGGAGAGCTTCATGGTCTTCTCATACCTCCTCGTAGACGATCTTGTTCAGCGCGCTGACGTAGGCCCGGATGCTGGCGCCGATGACGTCGGTGGAGATGCCGGTGCCGGAGTAGACCTTGCCGCCGGAGCGGAGCTTCACCAGGGCGGAGCCCATGGCCTCCCGGCCCTCGGTGACGGTCTGGATCTGGAAGTCGTCCAGCTCATAGTGGTGGCCCACCGCCTGCTCGATGGCCAGGAAGGCGGCGTCGATGGGGCCGTCCCCGGCCCGAACCTCGGTCACGGCCTTGCCGTCCTTCTCCAGCGTCACGCTGGCCATGGCGGACACGGCGTTGCCGCAGGTGATGACGTAATTCACCATCCGGTAGGTGGAGGGCACCTGGAGGGCGGTGCTGGCCACGATGGCGTCCATCTCCCGGGCGGAGATGAAGGGCTTCTTCTCCGCGATGCGGCGGAAGGCCTCGTAGACCTTGGCGTTGTCCTCCTCGGTGAGGTCGTAGCCCAGGTGGCGCACCACCTTCCCCACCTCGCTGATGTCGTCCCCGGCGGTGAGGCAGATGCCGGAGGCGTTCTCCCGCACGCCGCTGTCGAAGGGGGAGCCGCTGCTGCGCTCGCTCTGGAGCAGCCAGCCCAGCTGGGCGGCGGACCGGGCCAGCTCCGTGGTCCGCAGGCGGCAGCGCAGGCCCTTGGCCTCGCCCTTCACCTGGAGATAGGCGGCGAAGTCCTCGGTGGTGGGCACGTCCAGGTCGATGACGGCGGTCTTGACCACAGCCGCCCCGGCGTCGATGGCGGCGGCGGCGCAGGCGGAGGCCATCCGCATGGCGTTGCCCAGCTCCACCCCCAGCTCCACCCGCTCCAGACCGGGGACCCTGGCCTGGACGTCCGTCAGGAAGGCGGCGCACTCGTCGGGGGTCATCACCCCGGCGGAGTCACACAGGGTCACCGCCTGAGCGCCGGAGGCCACGGCGGCGGCCAGGACCTGGTCGAGGAAGTCCCCCTCGGCCCGGGTGGCGTCCAGGGCGGAGAACTCCACATGCTCCGTGTAGTACCGGGCCTTGGCCACCAGGGCCTTCACCAGCTCCAGCACGGCGGGTCCCTTCTTGTGGCACAGGTACTCCATCTGCACCGGGGAGACGGGGACCATCACGTGGAGGGCGGGGTCCCGGGCGGCCTTCACGCTCTCCCAGGCGGTGGCCACGCTCTCCTCGGTGAGGCCCACGGCAGCGGAGAGCCGGGCGGAGGACACCACGGTGGCGATGGTCTTGTTGCTGAGCACGTCGGCCTTCTCATCCCGGATGGGGGACAGCTCAATGGCGTCCACCTGGAGGCGGTCCAGGGTCCGGGCGATCTCCACCCGCTCCTTGAAGCTCAGGGCCGCGGCGCGGGCCTTGCCGATCTCCCGCAGGGTGATGTCGGAAAGTTTCACAGTCTTCATGGCGCTTCTCCTTTTATCTTGGTCTGGCATAAGGGCGGGCGACAACAAAAAACGCCCCGGGAACAGGCTTCCCTGTTCCCGGGACGACAAATCACTTATCGCGGTACCACCCGGATTCACGCAAACGCGCGCACTCGTCAGGGCTCCAACAAGCCCCTGCCCTGGTAACGGCGGCAAGGCCGTGCCGCCCTACCGGAAACCTTCTTTGGGGCGGCCCGCTCCGGCGCCAGCCGCCATACCGCCCGCTTACCGGCTCGCACCGCCCGCCGGCTCTCTGAAAGCTGCTCCTGTATGGCATAACGCCTTCCACGCGTTTGAGGATGAACTTGTTTCAAAGTTTATCACAGAGGAAAACCTCCTGTCAAGTAGTCGAATTGTCTAGGATATGGCAGAGCTTTTCCTGCAAAAATTGTGAACTTTTCCTTTTTCACCGCCGGCGGATTCGTGAGGAGCCGCTGATATTGGGATGTGGCCCGCAGGGCGGCACACCAACTGCGAGCCCAGCGCAGCGGGTCGCAGTTGGAAAGGAGGAGCAAGGGAGCGGGCGGATGACGTCTTTTTTGCCACAGGCATAAAAAGACGTCGGAGCAAAGCGGACTTTGCTCCGACGTGGCGCAGCGGGTGGGATTCGAACCCACGTGGGATTGCTCCCAAACTGATTTCGAGTCAGCCCCGTTATGACCTCTTCGATACCGCTGCGGATGCAGCTGCCGGCGCCCCGGGGGAAAAGCCCGCCGTGGCCTTGGCGGAACCTATCTTAACACAATGTTTCTTGTTTCGCAAGGAATTTTCTAGTATTCTATGGGTAGCCTAAGAAAAATTGTCCTGGGAGGTATGGACGATGGATACTCTCTACTACAACGGCACGATCCGCACCATGGAGCACTTCGCCCCGGAGGAGGCCCTGCTGGTCCGGGACGGCCGGGTGGCGGCGGTGGGTCCCTCTGCCCAGCTGCTGGACCAGTGCACCTACACGAAGAAGGTGGATCTGGCCGGCGCCTGCCTGATGCCCGCATTTCTGGACGCCCACAGCCACATCGTCAGCTGGGCCATGGGCAAGCTCCAGGCGGACCTGGGCGGCGCGGCGGACTACCCGGCCATCGCGGAGGCCATGGGGCGCTTTGCCCGGGAGCGTGAGATCCCGCCGGGGAGCTGGGTCCTGGGCCGTGGTGCGGACATGCTGCTGGAGGAGTCCCTGGTGCCCCTGCTGGACCGGGTCCTGCCGGACCGCCCCGCCATGGTCCTCCACGTCAGCAGCCACGGGGGCGTGTTCAACACCGCCGCCCAGCGCCTCCTGGGCCTGGACCGTGGGGCGCTGGTGGAGAACCCCTTCCTGGCCGCCCAGAAAAAGGTCCCCCTGCCGGGGCTGGAGGAGCTGGTCCAGGCCTTTCGGGAGGCCCAGGACGACTACCTCTCCCAGGGCTATGTCCTGGCCCAGGAGGGCTGCGTGACGGCGGAGGCCGCCGGACTCTATGCCGCCCTGGAGAAGGCGGGAGCTCTGAAGATGGCCGTGGTGGGCTACGGCCAGCCGGATATGGCCTGTGACCTGGGGCCCATTCCCACTGTGGGCTTCACCCTCCGGGGGACAAAAATTTTCCTGGACGGCTCCCCCCAGCAGCGCACCGCCTTTCTCCGCCAGCCCTACACAGGCGGGGGGCTGGGGGAGGCCACCATGACGGAGGAGGAGGTCCTCTCCGCCGTCCGCCGGGCGGGGGAGGACCGCCGCCAGATCCTGGCCCACTGCAACGGGGACGCCGCCATCGACCGGTTCCTGTGGGCTCTGGAGGAGGCGGACTACCCGGCGGCTCTGCGGCCGGTGGTGGTCCACGCCCAGCTCATGCAGCTCGACCAGCTGGACCGGGCCAGGCGTCTGGAGGCGGTGGTCTCCTTTTTCCCCGCCCACACCCGCCACTGGGGAGACGTCCACCTCGCCAATCTGGGGGATCGGGCCATGACCATCAGCCCCTGCCGCTCCGCCCTGGACCGGGGCGTCCCCATCACCCTGCACCAGGATACGCCGGTCCTTCCGCCGGATCCCCTGGAGGCCGCGGCCTGCGCCGCCCTGCGGCGGACCAAGGGCGGCGTCCCGCTGGACCAGGGGGAGCGGATCAGCGTGTATGAGGCCCTTCAGGCTTTGACCGCGGGGGCGGCCTGGCAGTACCACGCCGAAGGGGAGCGGGGGACCCTGGCCCCGGGAAAGCGGGCGGATCTGATCGTTCTGGACCGGGACCCGGCGGTCCTTCCGCCGGAGGAGCTGGAGACCGTTCGGGTGCTGGCCACCGTCGGCGGAGGCGAAGTCCTGTGGCGGCGGGAGGGGGGACCCCCCCCGCCGGACTTCAGCTGAAAAAATTTTGCGAATACCCGGAAAAGATATTGACAAATTTGCAGCTTCATGTTATTATTTGCAAGCTGACGATTTGCTGCGGTGGAGCGAGCAAACGGCCCTGTACGCGGGTGTAGCACAATGGCCAGGGCACCAGCCTTCCAAGCTGGGGATGCGAGTTCGATTCTCGTCACCCGCTCCAATATGCGCCAGTAGCTCAGTCGGATAGAGCAACTGCCTTCTAAGCAGTAGGCCAGGGGTTCGAGTCCCTTCTGGCGTGCCAATTTTTCTCCGTGCGCCGGTGGGGCGCAGGACACCGTGTATCTGGTGGGTGTAGCTCAGTTGGTTAGAGCACCGGATTGTGGTTCCGGGTGTCGAGGGTTCGAGTCCCTTTACCCACCCCAGACAGGAGCAGGGGATTGGGAGATGATCCCAGTCCCCTGCTTTTTCCCAATGGCGCCGCAGATACTGGGGTGTCGCCAAGCGGTAAGGCACGGGACTTTGACTCCCGCATTCGCTGGTTCGAGTCCAGCCATCCCAGCCATATGATCCGTTAGCTCAGTCGGCAGAGCAACTGCCTTTTAAGCAGTGGGTCCGGGGTTCGAATCCCCGACGGGTCACCATAAAATCAAAACGGTATAGATGCCACTGGCGAAAAGCCAGTGGCATCTATACCGTTTCCGGGCTTTTTCAGCTCAAAAATTCACGGATGATTCCATAGATGCCAACCGCTGTTTCCCCCTAACTGGTAGGATTCGAACCCCCTCTTCTCGAAGGTTGGCAACACCAGAAACTATGTAGCGCCCTTTTTGAAGCATCAGTTTTCAAAAAGGGCGCTATTTTTCTGCCAATAGAATGCACAAAGTTTGGGGCGTCAATTTGTTGGTCGTGATGGGCCAATAGGTTGGCGCCCTTTTTGCTTTCAGACAAATTCAAAAAGGGCACTAAATATCAGGAGGTAGTAAATGAACCGAGAACAATTTTTTCAGGAGCTTCGCACAGCTCTCCACCGTGAGGGATTCACTCCGCAGCCGGAACAGGATGAATTGCTTCCTGTGGAGTGGGATGGTCTCCCCCTCTGCCGGATCACAGCGGACG
>OESB01000284.1_pt1 | contig 11096 bp, 10 predicted proteins | sample 1540131 | NCBI WGS metagenome assembly OESB01 (sample SAMEA3891888, study PRJEB23780) | metagenome | biome: terrestrial biome; feature: animal house; material: Caecal content | place: Italy | collected 2015-05-05 | reverse complement strand
TGGAAACGCTCTGGTAGCGGCTGTGGAGCTTTTGCAGAGGCTGATAGCTCCACTCCACCGTCACCTTTTTGGCCTTGGCCTTGTAGGCCTCATCCACCACCATGGCCACAAACTCCGGCTGGTCCAGGTCTGCATAGACAATGACCTCCTGGCCCTTCTGAACATTCACGCCGCTGCGGACAATCAGCCGGGCATATTCCCGCAATACTGTTTTTTTCATCGTTTTTTCCTCCTGAGGGCAAACCTGCCGTTTGTACCAATATGCCCCATATAATTCTCTTTTTTCAGTTTACCAGATTTTTCCCTCTGCGTCAATCGTTCGCTTCTTCGCTGTAGTACTGGGCCTGGGCGTGCCACAGGGCATGGTACTTGCCGGCCTCGTCGGCCAGCAGCTGCTCGTGGGTGCCCCGCTGGATCACCTGGCCGTGGTCAAAGACGGCGATCTCGTCGCAGAACTTGCAGGAGGAGAGCCGGTGGCTGATGTAGACGGCAGTCTTGTCTCCGGCGATGTCGTTGAACTTGGCGTAGATTTCGGCCTCGGCGATGGGGTCCAGGGCGGCGGTGGGTTCGTCCAGGATGATGAAGGGGGCGTCCTTATACAGGGCGCGGGCGATGGCGATCTTTTTCGCTTCGCCGCCCGAGACGTCCACGCCGTCCTCGGCAAACTCCTTGTACAGCATGGTGTCTAGGCCCGCGGGCATGGAGGCCAGGCGGTCCCCAAAGCCGGCGTCCACCAGGGCTTTTTGGGCGCGGTCACGGTCGTAGTTCCGGGCGCCGGCCACGTTCTCCCCCAAAGGCTGGGCCAGCAGCTGGAAGTCCTGGAACACCACCGAGAACAGGCCCATGTAGTCGCGGTAGTTGTATTTGCGGATGTCGATGCCGTTCAGCAGGATGTGGCCCTCCTGGGGGTCATACAGGCGGCACAGCAGTTTGATGAAGGTGGTCTTGCCGCTGCCGTTTTCGCCCACCACCGCCATCCGCCGGCCGATGCGGAACTTGATGTTCACGTGCCGCAGGGCCCAGGTGCTGCTGCCGGGGTACCGGAAGGAGACGTCCTGAAACTCCACCTCGTACTGCCGGTCGGAGCGCTTCTCGGTGGTCAGGCTGCCCTGGTACATCTGGTTGGGGATGTCAAGGAACTGGTAGATGTCCCGCATGAAGGGAACGTTGCTCCGGAGCACGCCCAGCGCCTCGATCAGAACGCCCATGTTTTTGGCCAGGGCGCTGACCGCGCCCACATATTGGGTGATGCTGCCGACCCCGAAAGCCCCGGCCCATGCCTTGACGCAGACAAACAGGTAGATCAGCCCGGTGAGGATGGCGCTGGCGCAGGAGCCCAGCGCCGCCCAGACACCGATGGGGCCGCGGCAGGCGCGGGGCAGGAAAGAAGCGCGGTCGTTAAAGACGCTTTCCGTTTCCATGTAATGGCGGGCGATCTTCTGCTGGTCGTACATACGGATGTCCATGCCCCGGCCTTTGTCATCGGCCAGGAAACCAAAACAATGAAACACCCGGTTGCCGAAGCGGGAGTTCTCGGCACAGTGGGCCAGATGGTCCATGGCGCGGTTGTCGCACAGGGGGCCCAGCGCGGCGGTGAAGGCCAGGGCCAGCACCAGCAAAGCGAGGAAGGCGGGGCGGTTCAAAACGGTGAACGCCCCGGCAGAAGCGGGCACCGGCAGGGTAAAGAGGCTGACGGTGAGCACCGCCGCGCCCAAAATGCCTGCCAGCCCTTGGGCCACCTTTTCAAACTGGTCCCAGAAGCGGTAGAAGCCGAACCCGGCCCAGTTCTCGCTCTGGGCAATTTGAGAGCGCAGGTCGTGGGTCTCGGTCTTGTCGATGTCGGCAAAGTCCATCGACATCATCTTGTCGGCAAACACCCGGTTTTTACGCTCCAGGAACTGGGCTTCCTTGGCTGTTTTCCAGCGCAGCAGCGCGCCGGTCACAAAAGTCAGGGCGGCGGCGCTGGCCACAGCCAGCACGGCCAGGGGCCACAGCACCCCGGGGCGGCGTGCGCCGGCCAGCTCGTTGATGATCCGGGCCGACAGATAGACCGTTACATAAGGGCTGAGGGCGGCGGCCGCCCCATACAGGATGCTGACCCCGAAGGCCCCGGGGCAGTAGCGGCGCACGTCCTTGAAGGCGCGCCAATGGATTTGAAATGTCTCGCGCATGGTGATCTTATCCGATTTGGATGTCATCCAGGTCCCTCCCTTCCTGGTAGTAGCGGGCCTGCACCTCAAACAGTTTGGCGTAGGCGCCGCCCTTGTGCAGAAGTTCCTCGTGGGTGCCTTCCTCGGCGATGCCCCCGTCCTTGATAAAGAGGATGCGGTCGCAAAAGCGGGTGGAAGCCAGCCGGTGGCTGATGAACACCGAGGATTTGCCCGCGGTCATTTCGTTGTATTTCTGGTAGATGTCGCTTTCGGCGATGGGGTCGAGGGCGGCGGTGGGCTCGTCCAGCACCAGGAACGCCCCGTCTTTGTAGAGGGCGCGGGCCAGCATCAGCCTCTGGGTCTGCCCGCCCGACAGCTCCACGCCGTCCAGGTAGACCTGTTTGCCCAGGTGGGTGTCGTAGCCCTGGGGCAGGGAGGCGATCGCTTCGGCGAGGCCCGCCTTTTCGACGCAGGCTTTCACTTTGTCCATGTCGATGCCGTCCACCGCCTGGGCCACCGTCTGGGCCACGGTGATGTCCAGCTCGGAAATTTCCTGCGCGACGGTGGAGAAGAGCTTGTAATAAGCCCGGCGGTCGAATTGCCGGATGTCCTGCCCGTTCAGCAGCACCCGGCCCTCGTCGGGGTCGTAGAAACCGCACAGCAGCTTGACCAGGGTGGTCTTGCCCGCGCCGTTCAGGCCCACGACGGCGATCTTTTCACCGGGGCGGAGGGTCAGGCTCAGGTTTTGCAGGACGGGCTTTTCCGTGCCGGGGTAGCGGAAGGTGACGTGGTCCAGCCGCAGCTCGTACCGGTCGGCCGGGGGGATGGGCGCGCCGCCTTCCAAAAGGAAGGGCTCGGGCAGATGGAGGTATTCCTGGATGGTGGAAAGGTCCAGGCTCTCCTTGTGGAGGGTCGAGCACTCCTGCAGGATGCCGGTGACCCAGGTGGAAAAGCCGGTGAAAGCCGAGAAATAGAGCAGGAACTGGCTGGCCGGCAGCCCTTCGGCCAGGGTCAGCCGGATCAGGTAGGCATAGGCGATGCCGTTGCGGGCCAGGCTGAGGAAGGCGTCCACCGCGCAGGCGCCGGTGTAGATCCGTTCCCGCCGGTTGATGAAGGCCTCGTACAGCCGCATGGTGCCCTCATAAACATCCGAAAGCCAGGGGCGCAGCCCAAAGATGCGGATGTCCTTGGCCAGCTGGATGGACTCGGTCTTTTGGGCGATGTAGTCGATCTTTTTCTGGTAGGCGGCTTCCTCTTCCCGGTGGCGGTAGCCCCACTCGTTGATCTGCCGGCTGATGAAAAAGCCCGCCGCCGTTGTGACGGCCACCACGCCGATCAGGCCCAGGCTCAGCCCGGACAGCAGGGTCAGATAGACCGCGAAGCCCGCCAGATTGAGCAGGATGTTGGTCAGCGTGGTCCAGACGTGCTCTGCCGGCCGCGCATTGGACCGGGTGGCATCCTGAGCCTTCTCGAACAGTTTCAGGGCTTCCGGGTCCCGGGTGTTGGGGTAGGAGGTGGTGCAGGCTTTTTCGTTCAGATCCCCAATGAGGGAGATGCGCAGCCGCACCCGGCCGAACATGGTGTTCTGGTCTACATAGCCCAGCAGGCCGTTCAAGAGGACCAGCGCCAGGGCAAAGCCGGCGATGCTCCCTAGCAGCCGGGGCAGGGGAGCGTGGGCCTCTACCTGGGCCAGGACGGCCGGCGCGATGAACAGCTGGGCCAGGTTGATGCCCAGGGACAGCGCCGCGAACAGGACGCACAGGGCCAGAACGTCCTTGCCCTTGTGCCAGGCCAGCGCCAGCATGAACCGCAGGTTCTGCCAGACGCTGTATTTTGGTTTTGGATTCATAAGCGGTTCACCTCATTTCGGGGGTATTGTAGCACAAAAAAGCGCCCCCGGAACATTCTGGGGACGAAACGCCGTTTTGGGGGGACGAATTGCACCCTACATCTGCGGCAGCAGGATCTCGGTGGTGAACGCGCCGTCCTCGCTGTTGCGGCTGATGTAGCCGTCCAGCCGCTCGACGATGGCGTCGATCCGCACCAGGCCGAAGCCGTGCCCCTCCCCCTTGGTGGTGGGGAAGATGCCGCCCATCTTCCGCAGCTTTTTGCCGGCGGTAAAGTTGGTGAAGGAGATGTAGAGCTGGGTGCTCTTCATGTCCATGTAGACCCGGATCAGCCGCTGGGCCTCGGGCAGCTGCATACTGGCGTCGATGGCGTTGTCAAACAGGTTGCCCAGGATGCAGCACAGGTCGATCTCGCTGGTTTTCAGCTTGACCGGGATATGGGCGTCCGCCGTCACCTGGATGCCCCTGGCCCGGGCCAGAGAGATCTTGGAGTTGAGGATGGCGTCGGTCATGGCGTTGCCCGTCTTGATGACGGTATCCACGGTGGTCAGGTCCTCGTCCAGCAGGTCAAGATAGGTCCGGATGGCCTCCCAGTCGCCGGCGGCGGCATAGGCCTTCATGGTCTGGATGTGGTTGCGGTAGTCGTGGCGCCAGCCCCGGATCTGCCGGTACATATTATCCACTTCCCGGTAGTGGGTCTCGATCAGCTCCCGCTGGTAGGAGGCCAGCCGCCGGTCGATCCATTTGGAAAACAGCTTCATTTGCATTTACCTCATCTGGATGATGGCCCGGTTGACCCCCTCGTAGGCGCCCCGGGGCAGATGAATGGACGCGCCGTCCAAAAGGCGTATCTCGCTTTTGGTCACCCGGGCGATCTGGGTCAGGTTGACCACCACCGACCGCCCCACCCGGTAGAACCGTTCGTCCAGTTCCTTCTCCAGGTCGCCCAGCGTCATCTTGACGGTCAGGTCGGCCAGGGCGTGCAGGGTCACATAGTTGCCCGCCACTTCGGCATAGCGGATCTGGTACACCGGCACCCGCACCATCTCGCCGCCGGTCTCGAAATAGAGGGCCTTCTCGTTTTTGGCGGTCTTTTCGGCGGCGCGGTCCAGCACGGCGAACAGCTTTTCCGCCCCCACCGGCTTCATCAGGTAATGGAGGGCGGCCACCTCATACCCTTCGGCAATGTAGTCGCTGTAGCCGGTGATGAAGATGATCTGGATCAGGTCGTTTTCCGCCCGCAGCTTTTTGGCCATGGTGACCCCGTCCATGGCTCCCATCTCCACATCCAGCAGAAGGATGTCGTAATCGTTTTTTTCGGCGTATTCAAACAGGAATTGCTCGGCCGACTCAAAGCAGGTCACCTGGACCTGATGCCCGGCCCGGGCCGCCCACTGTTCCGCCAGGCCCGACAGATACGCCCGGTCGGCCTGGGAATCGTCGCACAGCGCGATTTTGAGATACATTTGCGTTGTCCCTCCCTTGTGCTGTGCCGCCTTTACAGGATGGTCAGCATATTGTACAGCTTCATCAGCCGGATGTCCTCCCTGGACAGCCGCAGGCTTTTTTCAAATTCCGGCGTTTCCTTCTGGGGGCTTTTGGCAAACAGCACCTTGGTGGAGGTGGGCATCAGGGGGCGGCTGGAGATCCCAAAGGCCAGCCCCCACTTGACCGGGGCGTTCATGAACGGGCTGGGGATGCCCACCTGGTAGTGGTCCATCTCCATGTGCTGGTTCTGCATCACCAGCAGGCTCAGGGTGTCAAAGTGGGTCAGCCGCCCGTCGTAGACGTTTTCGCACAGGTGATAGTGGCTGTAATCGTCCACGTTCATGTACATATGCACATGGAAGGAGCCGGGCTCGGCCTGCTCCAGGATGTCGCACACGCTGCGCAGGATGCTGTTGCACCGCCCGTCGTAATAGTAGCAGTAAAAACGGTCCAGCCCGGCAAAAAAGGCGGGCACCGTCCCGCTGGGGGTGCCGGCCGTGCGGTCGGGGGGCAGATACAGCAGCTGCGTCACCCGCACCTCCAGGGCGGCGGCAATGTCGTAGAGGGTGGGCAGGTCCACGGCGATCTGGCCGTTTTCGTATTTTGAGACGCAGGACTTGCTCTTGCAGATGGCTGCGGCCAGCTGGTCGATGGTCATCTGCTTCTTTTTGCGGTAATACCGGATGCGGTCGCCGGTTTCATGTGATATATCCACAAAAACTATTCCTTTCGTTTGTGCAAACTGTGCAGTTTCCAATAAATACACAAAAAATGGGTTTTCGGGCTTTTTTTCATTATACGGGATTTGTGTTTGGAAAACAAGGGTGGATTCCACTTTGAGGAAACTTCCGCGCCAAAATGTTTCCTCCGGGTAAATTCCGCCCCATTGGACAACCGGACCGGATTTGGGTATAGTAGAACCACAGCAAAGGACACCCCGGCAGCAGCCGGCAGCGCCTGTCCCAACGTCCACCCCAAACAAAGGAGTCTCGTATGAAGTACAATTTTGATGAGGTCATCGACCGCAGCCACAACCGTTCGTCCAAATACGACGAGCGGGTCAAAAAGTTCGGCACCGCCGACGTCATCCCCCTGTGGGTGGCGGATATGGACTTCCGCACCGCCCAGCCCATCATCGACGCATGCAAGGCCAAAGCCGAGGAGGGCATCTGGGGCTACACCTCCCGCCCGGCCAGCTACTTTGAAGCCGTGCAGGAATGGGAAGTCAAGCGCAACGGCTGGAAGCCCGACACGGCCCTGATGAGCTGGAGCCTGGGCGTGGTGCCTGCCATGTCGGCCATCGTCAAGCTGTTCAGCCGGGACGGGGGCAAGGTCCTGATCCAGACGCCGGTGTATTCGGAGTTTTACGACGTGATCGAGGCCTGGGACCGCACCGTGGTGGAAAACAAGCTGGTGGAGGAGAACGGCCGCTGGCACATCGACTTTGACGATTTTGCCGCCAAGGTGAAAGAGTGCAGCATCTTCCTGCTGTGCAACCCCCACAACCCCCTGGGCATCGTCTGGGACCCCGCCGACCTGCGGCGGATGGCCGAGCTGTGCATCGAAAACGGCACCCTGCTGGTGTCGGACGAGATCCACTCCGACCTGATTTTCCACGGCAAGCACCACACCGTCACCGCCTCCCTTTCGCCCGAGATCGCCAGCCACATCATCACCTGCGTCTCGGCCACCAAGACCTTCAACCTGGCCGGCCTGCAGGCCAGCACCACCATCTTCCCCAACGCGGAGATGAAGGCCGTCTTTGACAAGTTCTGGGGCGGCATGGACATCCACCGCAACAACGCCTTCAGCTCGGTGGCCATGGAAGCCGCCTACCGGGAAGGGGAGGAGTGGCTGGAGCAGCTGCTGGCGTATATCTCCGGCAACTTTGACTACGTCTGCGACTACTGCGCCCGGAACATCCCCCAGATCAAGCCCAACCGCCCCGACGCCACCTACCTGATGTGGCTGGACTGCCGGGACCTGCACATGACCAACGAAGAACTGCGGGATTTCTTCATCCACAAAGCCAAGCTGGGCCTGAACGAAGGCTACACCTTTGGCCGCAGCCTGAGCGGCTATATGCGCCTGAACGTGGCCTGCCCCCGGGCCACGCTGGAAAAAGCCATGGCGCAGCTGAAAGCCGCCGTGGACGCCCTGTGACAGAAAGGGAGGAACGGAACCATGTCGACATCGTCTAACATCATCAAGCAAAAGACCTTCTGGCAGCAGTACGGCAACCTGATCCTGATCCTGGGCGGCATCATCGTGGGCGCGCTGATCGGCGCCTTTGCCCCCAGCGTGGGCACCACGATCAAACCCGTGGGCGATATTTTCCTGAACCTGCTGTTCACCATCGTGGTGCCCCTGGTGTTTGTTTCCATCGCCTCCGCCGTGGGCAGCATGGCCAACATGAAGCGTCTGGGCCGCATTTTGGGCGGCACCATCGGCACCTTCATCTTCACCGGCCTGATCGCAGCCGCCTGTGTCCTGATCTGGGTCAACCTGTTCAGCCCCTCCGCCGGCACCTCCATCGAGATGACCAGCACCGAGGTGGGCGAGGCCAAGACCGCCGCCGAGCTGATCGTCAGCTCCCTGACCGTGTCCGACTTCTCGGACCTGTGGGATAAGTCCAACATGCTGCCCCTCATCATCTTCGCCATCCTCATCGGCTTCTGTGTGTCGGCCTGCGGCGGCGACGAGACCCCTGTGGGCAAGCTGCTCATCAACCTGAACGACATCATCATGAAGTTTGTCGGCGTGATCATGACCATCGCTCCTCTGGGCCTGGGCGCCTACTTTGCCAACCTGGTGGCCACCTACGGCCCCGAGATCATCGGCGACTACGGCCGGTCCATGCTGGTCTACTATCCCCTGTGCCTGCTCTACGCCGTCATCTTCTTCCCCCTGTACGCCTTCCTGGCCGCCGGCAAGCTGGGCGTGACCACCATGATCAAGCACATCTTCCCGCCGGCCATCACCGCATTCGCCACCCAGTCCTCCGCCGCCACCATCCCCGTCAACAAGGAAGCCTGCGACGCCATCGGCGTCCCCAAGGACGTCAGCGACCTGGTGCTGCCCATGGGCTGCACCATGCACATGGACGGCTCGGTCCTGTCCTCCATCGTCAAGATCGCCTTCCTGTACGGCATCTTCGGGATGGATTTCTCGGGCGCAGGCACCTACGGTATGGCCATTGTAGTGGCCATCCTCTCGGCCTTTGTCCTGTCCGGCGCGCCGGGCGGCGGCCTGGTGGGCGAGATGCTGATCGTCAGCATGTTCAACTTCCCGGCCGAGGCTTTCCCCATCATTGCGACCCTGGGCTTCATCTTTGACCCCGCCGCCACCTGCCTGAACTCCTCCGGCGACACCATCGCCTCCATGATGGTCACCCGCCTGGTGGAAGGCAAGGACTGGCTGGTCAAGGCCAGCGCTCGCAAGCAGGCCCGCTGAACCCCTCCACGTCATTTTTGCAGACAGAAAAGGAGCATCGCTATGAAATTGATCGACACCAAAAACGCCCCCGGCGCCATCGGCCCCTATGTGCAGGGCTACGTTGTGAACGGCATCGTCTACACCAGCGGCCAGATCCCCGCCAGCCCCGCCGACGGCAGCGTCCCCGAGGGGATCGCCGCCCAGGCCCGCCAGAGCTGCGAGAACGTCAAAGCCATCCTGGAGGCCGCCGGCTCCGACCTGACCCGGGTCATCAAGACCACCTGCTTCCTGGCCGACATGGGTGACTTTGCCGCCTTCAACGAGGTCTATGCAGGCTACTTCACCGGCAAGCCCGCCCGCAGCTGCGTGGCCGTCAAGGCTCTGCCCAAGGGCGTCCTGTGCGAGATCGAAGCCATTGCGGAGGTGTAAAGCATGAAAGTGACCGTCATCGGCAGCCATCTCTGCCCCGACACCCTCTATGCCCTGAACCGGCTGGCCGGCGCAGGCGCGGAGGTGGAATTCAAAGACATTCTCTCCTGCCACGCGGCCCTGCAGGACTACCTGCAGATCCGGGAGAGCAGCCCCCTCTACGCGGAGATCCGCGGTACCCGGCGGCTGGGCGTCCCCTGCTTTGAGCGGGAGGACGGGACCCTGACCCTGGACCTGAACGACATCCTGGGATAAACCCATCATACGCCTTCCTTATTTCCCTTGGTTGACCCCGGCCGGCGCCCGCCGCGCCGGGGTCCTCTTGTGAAGAGGGGGCTAGAAAGGAGCGTGCCCATGCACGAATTGACCGAGCTGATCCGCCAGGATATGAAGCCCGCCCTGGGCGTCACCGAGCCGGGAGCCATCGCCTTTGCCGTGGCCGAGGCCCGGCGGCATACCCACGGGCCGGTGCGCCGGATCGTCCTGCGGCTGAACAGCGGCATGTTCAAAAATGCCTTCACCTGCGGCATACCGGGCAGCAGCGAGGTGGGCAACGCCCACGCCGCCGCCCTGGGCGCGGTGGGCGCAGACCCGGACAAGGGCCTGGAATGCCTGGACGGCGTCACACCGGAACAGGCCCGCCAGGCCAAAGAGATGGTCGCTGCCGGCATGGTCCAGGTGGAAGTGGCCGGGATCAGCAGCCGCATCTTCATCCAGGCTACGGTGGAGACCGGGGAAGGGGAGGCGTCCGTCACCATTCAGGATGCCCACACCCACATCGTCCGCATCACCGAGAACGGCCGCACCGTTTGGGAAGAGCCCGGCCTGGCCGGCAGCCCGGAGGATACCGGCGAAGCCACGCCTCTGATCCACCGCTACACCCTGGCCCAGCTGCGGGAGTACGCCCTCACCGTCCCGGCCGAAGAGCTCGCTTTTATCCGGCGCGCCTTCGAGATGAATCTGGCCCTCTGCCAGGCGGGGCTGTCCAGTCCCCGCACCACCTACGCCCGCTATCTGCTGGCCGAAAACGGCGGCCAGCTCATCTCCCGGGACGAGCGGGCCACCGCCTCGCTGCTCTGCAACGGAGCCATCGAAGCCCGGGTCCTGGGCCTGCCTCAGCCGGCCATGAGCATCACCGGGTCGGGGGCCCACGGGATCATCGCCACCATGCCCCTCTACGCTGCCTATCGGGTGCAGGGTTACCCGGAAGAAAAGCTGCTGCGCGCCGCCGCTTTGAGCTGTCTGGTCTGCATGTACATCAAGGAGTATTCGGGCAAGCTGTCGGCCTTCTGCGGCTGCGCCATTGCGGCGGGCACCGGCATGGCCTGCGGCCTGGTCCTGCTGCGGGCCGGCGGCGAAGACGCCATGGCCCGCACCATCCGCAATATGGCCAGCAGCATCACCGGCATGATCTGCGACGGCGGCAACCAGGGCTGCACCATGAAAGGCGTGGTGGCGGTGGACGCCGCCTACCGGTCGGTATCCATGGCCATGCAGGGCGTCGCGATCGACCCGGTCCACGGCATCAACGGACCCACCCCGGAACAGACCATGCGCAACATGGGGCTGATCGCCTCCCCGGGCATGGTGGGCACCGAAAAGACCATGATCGACATTTTGAAACGCAAACAGAAAGGGAACTGAAACATGGAACGGAACAGCAAAGTGTATCAGGCATATGTGCGTATTCTGCACGAAGAGCTGATCCCCGCCATGGGCTGCACCGAGCCCATCGCCATCGCCTACG
>OESB01000278.1_pt1 | contig 11293 bp, 10 predicted proteins | sample 1540131 | NCBI WGS metagenome assembly OESB01 (sample SAMEA3891888, study PRJEB23780) | metagenome | biome: terrestrial biome; feature: animal house; material: Caecal content | place: Italy | collected 2015-05-05 | reverse complement strand
GATACAGCAAAAAGTTTCTGGAAGCCCACCGGGAGGAGATCACCCTGCACAAGGCCGCCAAAGATGCCTTCGACAAGCTGGGCCTGAAGAAGCTGCCCAAAGTCAAAGATTTGAACGCTGCGTATGCAGAGGTGCTGAGCCAAAAGAAAAAACTGTATCCAGAATACCGCCGCGCCCGTGACGAGATGCGGGAGCTTTTGACCGTCAAGGCCAACGTGGACCGGGTGCTGAACATGGAAGCGCCCGAGGCCGGGCGTGAAAAAGACCACAGCCAGCGTTGAGCAGGCTGTGGTCATAATTTTACAAAGCGTTCGTAGAACGCGCAGCCGCAGAAGGGACTTCTGCGTTCAAATGGGGTTTGGGGTGTGCACCAACAAGCATCCTCTGGCTAAATGGATAGCCAGAGGAATTGCTTGCTGGCACAATGTCATCAATGAAATAAAAATAAGTTTCATCACAGACAGTTAAACACCTGTCTAGAACAAAGCGGGAATGTCACCTTCAGTTTGGGCTGAGTGTGACATTCCCGCTCATTTTAGGCAATCAGGATTGGACAGGATAGGGAGGATGGTTTCGATATGGTTACTTCGAGTCTCTACGGAAGCACATGAACCAATCCAGGCAGTACTGATTCTCGCTCTGGTTGTCCATCCGCTCCTTGGCTATGCCGCAGCTGCCGGCGGTGGGCACTATGACATCATCGCCGGGCCGCCAATCGGCGGGGGTGGCGCAGGCCTCAGCGTCTGCCTTTTGGAGAGCCAAAATGATGCGCTTGATTTCATCAAAGTTACGGCCTGTAGACAGCGGATAGTACAGGATGGTCCGTACCACCCCATTGGGATCAATGATAAATACCGCCCGCACCGCCTGCGTATTGGACTGGCCCGGTTGGATCATGCCGTACTTGTTGGCAATCTCCATGCGGATATCCTCGATCAGAGGAAAGGTTACATTGATGTTTTTCTTTCCATTCCATTCAAGCTCCTGGATCTTCCGCAGCCAGGCAATGTGGGAATAGATGGAGTCCACTGAAAGCCCTACCAGTTCGGTGTTGAGGGCCTTAAACTCATCCATCATGGAGCCAAAAGTCATAAACTCCGTGGTGCAGACTGGTGTGAAATCCGCAGGATGGGAGAAGAGGATCACCCATTTGCCAGCGTAATCCTCCGGGAATTTGATAGAACCCTGGGTGGTGACGGCCTCAAAGGACGGGGCCTTGTCGCCAATGAGAGGCATTCTGTTTTCCTGATCCATGGTAAGCGCTCCTTTCGTCAGTAGTCAAGTTCGATGAAAACGATATATGAGTTCTTTGGAGAAAGGCCGTAATACTCGATCTAAAACAGCGTTAATGCAGCAGCTCGCTTTCCAGATCCTGCAGCATGATGTCCAGTGCGGTGATGCCACCCTCGGCGGTATACCAGACAGCAGGGTGGGCCAGATAGATCAAATGGCCGTTCTTGTAGGCGTCAGTGCCCATAACCAGCTCATTTTCCATGATGTCCTGCGCCAGCTGGGCACCGTCGGTGCCAATGGCAGCATCGCGGTCCATCACAAAGATGTAGTCAGGGTTTTTGTCAACGATAAACTCGAAGGAAGCCTCATTGCCGTGGGTGGAGGTATCGATGTTGGCGTCCACGCCAATATTCTCAAAGCCGACCTCCCGGCCGATGATGGAGCAGCGGCCATCGTTGCCCAGTACGTTGAAGCTGCCGCTGGTGCACATGCCCACAATGGCGGTCTGCCCCGCCGAGACCTCCTGCAGGGCGGTGATGCGGGCATCAAAGCCGGCCATCAGTTCGTCCACCTTCTCCTCCAGGCCGAACAGGGAGGCGATGGTAGCGGCATTCTGACGCACGCTCTCCACAACGCCAAGTTCGGTATCGGTGGCCAGATAGACTACAGGGGCGATTTCACTGAGGGCATCGTAACTGGAAGCCAGCCGGCCGCCGATGAAAATCACATCCGGCTCGCAGGCCATGACCGCCTCCAGATCAGCCTCCTTGATGGTGCCCAGATTGGCAATGTCATCGGTGATGTAATCCTGAAGGTATTCCAGGCTGGTATCGGCGGTGCCCACAACACGGTCACCCACGCCCAGAGCGTCCAGAATGTCCAGGGATGCCATATCCAGAATGGCAATTCGCTGGGGATCATAGGGGACTTCCAGCTCCACCAGCTCCTTGCTGCCGTTGTAGCTGGAGATGGTGATGGATTCCGGCGTTTCACTGGATGCAGTCTGGCTGCTGGCGCTGACTGTGCTGCCGGCCGAAGTGGCTGTCTGTCCGGAGCAGGCCATCAGGCTGAAGGCCACTGCACCAGCAAGGGCAAGGGTAACGATCTTTTTCTTCATCATGTTTCTCCTTTTCTAAAAAGTACTGAAAATTAGGGTCAATAGTAGATGGACAGAGGTTTGCCTGCAATGGTCAGGATCTCAAAGTCCACCCCGTAGATCTGGGACAGATTTTCCTTGGTCATCACCTCCTCCACTGTGCCGAACCGGGCAATTTTTCCGTCCTTGAAGGCACAGATATAATCGGAATAGAATGCTGCATAGTTGATTTCATGCAGCACCAGAATTACCGTCTTGCCCAGCTCGTCGCACAGGCGGCGGACGGTCTTCATCATGTTGGTGGCGTGGTAGATATCCAGATTGTTGGTGGGTTCGTCCAGCAGGACGTATTCGGTGTCCTGGGCGATGACCATGGCGATCAGGGCCCGCTGCCGCTGGCCGCCCGACAGTTCATCGATGAACCGGTCCTGGAAGTCTTCCAGCTCCATATAGGCGATGGCACGGTCGATGATCTTTTGATCCTCTGGGGTGACCCGGTTGCCTGAATAGGGAAAACGCCCGAAGGTCACCAGCTCCCGTACCGTCAGCTTCATCTGGATGTTGTTGCTCTGGGTCAGAATGGCCAGACGTTTGGAGAGCTCTTTGCTCTTCCATTTGCCGATGTCCTTGCCCTCAAAATCCACCAGCCCGCTGTCGTGGGCGATCAGCCGGGAGATCATCCCCATCACGGTGGATTTGCCCGCGCCGTTGGGGCCGATGAGAGAGATCACCTTTCCCTTAGGAATGGAAAAGGTCACTCCGTCCACCACCGTTTTGCCGTCGTACTGTTTGGTCAGTTGCTTGATCTGCATGGTCACACCTTCTTTCTTGTCAGGAGGAGATAGAGGAAGTAGAGGCCGCCGCCCACCGTGATGAATACGCTCACCGGCACCGAGTAGGAATAGACATGCTCCACAATCAGTTGCCCGCCCACCAGGACCGCCATGCCAAACAGGGCAGAACCCAGCACAAGTTGGGTATGGCGGAAGGTTTTGAGCAGCTGCCGGGACAGGTTGGCGATGATGAGCCCCAGGAAAGAGATGGGCCCCACCATGGCGGTGGCCACGGCGATGCAGAGGGTCACGCCCAGCAGCAGGCGGCGGATGCAGCGGTCATAGTCTACCCCCAGGTTGATGGCCTGTTCCTTGCCCAGGGTCAGCACATCCAGCAGGGCCAGCTCCTTGCGCAGGGCAAAGATTACGCCTGCCAGCAGCACCAGGGAAAAGACAATGATCTCGGAGTTGATGTTGCTGAAGCTGGCCACCAGGGTGTTCAGCAGGGTATCATACTCGTTGGGGTCCATCACCCGGGTGAGGGTTGTCTGGATGCTTCCGAAGAAGGAGGTCAGCACCGTGCCCACCAGCAGCACATACAGCACATTGTGCTTGGTCTTTTGGAAGATCCAGCTGTAGATGATGGTGGCGGTGATGCCCATCAGCACCACATCCACCCCGAAGGACAGGTTGGCGTTGGTTGCCACAATGCTGGCCGAGCCCAGGAAAAACACCACCGCCGTGTGGATCAGGGTGTACAGGGAATTCATTCCCAGCAGACAGGGGGTGACGATGGTGTTGTTGATGATGGACTGGAACACCAGGGAGGCCCCGCCGATGGAAAACGCCGTGATCAGCATGACGACCAGCTTGGGGGTGCGGATCTTCATGGCATAGGCAAACAGCTTGGGATTGGAGAAATTCACCCCCACCAGCATGTAGCCCGCGGCGCAGAGAAGAACAATGGCGGCCAGGACCAGGAGTTTGCGCCGGTTGGAGCGGATGGCAGCAGAATTCACAGATCCGCACCTCCTTTCAGATTGGGCATGGCGGAGCAGCAGCTGGTGCCGGCGCTGCCCAGACGGATGGCCTTGCGGCCATATTTGAGCCGGTAAAAGAGCAGACCAATGAAGATCAGGCTTCCCAGAATGCCCACGATCAGCTCGATGGGCAGTTCGTAGGGGAAGATGATCACCCGGCCGATCATGTCGCACACCAGCACAAAGAGGGCGCCGAACAGGGCGGTGTCCACCAGGGTGCCCCGGATTTTGTCGCCCTTGTACATGGCCGCCACATTGGGGACGATGAGGCCAATATAGGAGATGGAACCCACCACCACCACAATGCTGGCGGTAATCATGGCGGCGATGGTGAGCCCGGCAAACAAAACCAGATTGTAGGGGACACCCAGATTTTTGGAGAAGTCACGCCCCAGCCCCACAATGTTGAAGTGGTTGGCGAACAGGAAGGCCAGCACCACCAGGGGCACCGTCAGCCAGACGATTTCATACCGGCCTTTCAGCACCAGGGAAAAGTGGCCCACCAGCCAGGAAGAGAGAGCCTGGGTCATCTCGTATTGGTAGGCCAGATAGTTGGTGATGCCGCCGATGACGTTGCCGAACATGATGCCCACCAGCGGGACCATCACCACATCCTTGAACTGGATGCGCTGGATGAACCAGACGAAAATCCAGGTGCCCAGAATCGCTGTGGCAAAGGCAAAGATGGCCCGGCTCCACAGGGTGGAGGCCGGCATGAACAGCAGCGCCAGCAGGATGCCCAGCTGGGCCGAGGAGATGGTAGCGCCGGTGGTGGGAGAAACAAACTTGTTGCTGCACAGCTGCTGCATGATGAGGCCGGCCACGCTCATCCCGATGCCGGTGCACAGAATGGCCAGCAGGCGGGGCAGGCGAGAGATGATGAAGATCTCCATTTGCTCAAAATTGCCTGTCAGAATCTCGCCTGGCGTCAGATCAATGACTCCGACGAACAGAGAACAGCAAGACAATCCAAGCAGCAGTACAAACAAAAGAATGGTGGATCGATACTGTTTGATAAAAAACGCTCCCTTCTTTCTTAAGGTTAGCCATGACTAATCTTTGGGCCGAAAAAGATGCGCAGCGGTGATGGGTATCACCATCCATCCCATGCTGCGCATCGTGATGTTATTATAGCATATTGAGTTAGTTGTATGCAAGTTGGCAAAAGGCACAAACTAAAAAGAAAACGAATGCGGTTTTTGCTATTTTGTTGATGCGTTGCCCTGCGTGGACCGTGCCGGGATGGTCAGCCGGCTCATGCTCCGCAGGCTGACACCCAGAGTGGAGAGATTGTGGAGGGTGGCCGAGGTGGCAGGCGGCAGGATTCCGGCTGCGCCCAGGGCGATCAGGGTACTGTTGAAGCCAATGACAAAGCGATAATGGGAGCGAATGCGGGCCATCAGGGCCATGGCGATCTGGCGCAGCTCCACCAGTTCCCACAGACTGTCGGCAGCAATGGTGATATCTGCGATCTCCCGGGCAATCGCGGCCCCGTCGCTGATGGCAATGCCCGCATCCGCCTCAGACAAAGCCGGCGAGTCATTGATGCCGTCGCCCACCATCAGAACGGTATGGCCTTCCCGGCGGAGCTGGGCCACATATTCTGCCTTGTCTGACGGAAGTACGCCGGCGCGGAAGTCATCCACACCCACCTGGGCGGCAATGGCTGCGGCCGTACGGTAGCTGTCTCCGGTGAGCATGACAGTGTTGGTGATCCCCAGGGCGCGCAGCGCCGTGAGAACGGACTTTGCCTCCTCACGCAAGGGGTCGGAGATGCAGATCACAGCGGCCAGCTGGCCACCGATGGCCAGATAGAGGTGGGAATATTCTGGCGGCAGCTGGTGAAACCGTTCCTGTTCTCCTTCCGGGATGCGGCAATGTTCGTCCTCCAGGACAAAGTGGGCGCTGCCGACCAAGACTCTTTCTCCGCCCACAGCGCTCACGATACCGTGAGCGACGATATATTCCACCTTGGAGTGGTATTCCTCATGGCGAAGGCCCCGGCGCTTGGCCTCCTCCACCACGGCGTTGGCCATGGAGTGGGGGAAGTGTTCCTCCAGGCAGGCGGCCAGCCGCAGCATCTCAGCTTCGTCCTTTCCGCCAAAGGGGATCACCCTCGCCACTGTGGGACAGGCGTGGGTCAGGGTGCCTGTTTTGTCAAAGACAATGGTATCGGCGGCAGCTACAGCCTCCAGAAATTTGCCGCCCTTGACGGTAATCCGGGATTGGCTTGCCTCCCGCATAGCAGAAAGCACCGCCAGGGGCATGGCCAGCTTCAAGGCACAGGAAAAGTCCACCATCAGCACCGACAGAGCCCGGGCTGCATTCCGGGTGAGTGCAAAATCCAGCAGGCTCCCCGCAAGGGTATAGGGGACCAGCTTGTCGGCTAGATTGGCAGCCTTGCTCTCAGTCGCCGACTTCATCTGCTCCGACTGCTCGATCATCTGAACAATCTGGTCGTATCGGCTCTGACCGGAGGCTTGCTTCACCTCCAGTACACATTCGCCTTCCTCTACTACGGTCCCGGCATAGACTGCGCCGCCGGGATGTTTGGGCACCGGGATGGACTCGCCGGTGAGGGACGCCTGGTTGACGGTGATTTCACCCTCCAGCACCAGGCCGTCCAAAGGAATGATGCCGCCGGCGCGGACGATTACGGCATCCCCCGGCTGGACCTGGGAGATGGGGACCAGTACTTCGCCCTGCGCTGTGCGCAGCCAGACTCGGTCCACGTTGAGGGACATGGACCGGGCGAGATCCTCCACCGACTTTTTCCGGGTCCATTCCTCCAGCAGTTCGCCCACTTCCAGCAGAAACATCACCATCCCGGCGGTGCTGAAATCTCTGCGGCAGGCAGAAATCGAGATGGACAGCGCGTCCAGAAGCTCCACCTTGATGGTTCGGTGCAGGAGGCAGCGGAGTCCCCGCCCGATAAAAGGGATCATATGCCAGAGAATACGGGCGATCCGCAAAGGGGGCGGGAGAAACAGGGTGCTGGCTGCTTTGCAAAGAATTTTGCCCACCAGCTTTTCCTCAAATTCCCGGTTCAGTGCCCGGCTGCTATGGGCGGGCACTGATACAGTTTGCTCCGCCTTTTGCCAGGAAAACTGCCGGATGGCATTCAACACCCTTTGCCGGTCGCCTTCATAGTACAGGATTACGGCACGGGTCCGCTCGTGGACGGTGACCTGGCGTGTCCAGGATTTACCCTGGAGCCAGGCTTCCAGAAGATCTGCCTGCGCAAGTGTCATCCGCTTCTGCTGCAGCTGAAACCGGATGCGGCCCCGGCTTTCATGCAAGATGGTTGCGTTCATGGATTCCTCCTTCAAAAAGAGGGAGCCGCTGGCGGCTCCCTCTGCGGATTTCAGGCTTCTTCGCTTTCCAGATTGGCAGCGGCGGCTTCCTCCGCTTCTTTTGCTGCGCGATCCTCGTTCAGCTCTTTGGCAGAGGACAGAATATCCCCGGCGTTTTCCTGTACGGTGGTCACCGTTTCCATGACCGAATCCTTCATCCGCAGCCCGGCTGCCGTCATGTGGACATAAGCCTTTTTGGCGTCCTTGCTGGACAGCAGCTTGACGCCGAAGGAACCGAACAATGCACCGCCTGCAAAGCAGGCCAATTTGGTATAAATGCTCATGACAATTCTCCTGTTCTGTTTATTTCCGTTTGTAGCCGGTCAGCATGACCATAATCATGCAGATCACGGCTGCCCACGCCCAAAAACGATGCTGTTTCATGGGTGTCACTCCTTTGAAAGCTTTGGAATCTCCGGGCATTATAGCAGAAGGTGAGAGAATTGTCGCTGTCAAAACGGACGCCGGATTGCGGTTTCAGACATTTTTCTGTACCGGCCGGGGGTCGTGCCATACGCCTGTTTGAACGCCGCGCTGAACTGGCTCATGCCCTCATATCCCACAGACTGAGCAATCTGCTGGATGGGCATCCGGGTTGTGCGGATCAGCTCCCGGGCGCGCTGGAGGCGCTGCTGAATCAGGAAGCGATGAACGGGAACTCCGTAGGCACGGCGAAAGTCTTCCTTTAATAAAGTTGAGGAGACAGAAAAATGTTGGCAGAGGCGCATAATGGTGAGCTTCTCGGACAGATGTGCCCGAATGTATGCCCCGACTTCCAGCGGATTGTAGGATGCCGGGCTGGCTGCTCCAAAAGGAAATCCTTCCGATTCGGACATCCCGGCACAGAGCAGATACAGCAGCTCCACCGACTTGAAAACACAGTAGCGCTCCTGTTCCTGTCCGGTCAGATGGGGAAGCGCTTCCCAAAACGCCTGGGTCCAGGGGGTGCCGGACAGGGCCATGCAGCCCTTCTTTGCAGCCATCTTCCGTTTGACGCTTCGGGTGTCCAGCCTGATTCCCAGGGAGGAGCAGACTGCAGCAAGGCTCTCTCTTGCAGCTCTGGCATCGACGGCGATCAAAATGCCGCCCAGATTCCCTCTGTACCGGCACCAGCGGAGAGGGGAACTGTCGGAGAGCAGGAAGATCCCCGGCGCCTGTACCGTGCAGGATATACCTTGCAGCGGCTGGGCCATCAGCCGGCCCGACAAACAGAAAAACACTTCAAAGTGGAGCGGTGCGCCGCACACGGGGATGGATTGCAGCTCCTGGTCTGTTTCCGGCAAGGAAAAGCGGCAGATTTGCACCCCCGGCATACTGTTGCTCCAGCGACTCGCGTCAGATCTTTGGATCAATAAATATTCTTTCAACATGGTGTTCCACGACCTGTTTCTCCTGGATCAAACCGGTGGGCTGTCCGGCCATGCAGACAGAAGGGAAAGCCTTCTGCCTTCTGTGATGTTTTGGTCAGACCAGGGATGCGCCCAGCTTGCGGCAGGCCGCCAGGGCGTCGTCGTCCGGAGTCTCGTTGCAGGTCACACTGCTGCAGGCCAGAATGGCTCCGTCATCGGTGCAGCGGCTCTCCCAGCTGCGCATCCATTCACCATCGCCCCAACCGTAAGAACCGAACAGGGCAATCTTCTTCCCGTTCAGCAGTCCTTCACAGGCGGCGAACATGGGCTCAAACTCAGTTTCTTCCAGCTGTTCTGATCCCATGGCGGGGCACCCGAAGGCAAAGGCGGAATACGCACCGATCTGCTCCGCTGAAAACTCCGCGGCAGTAACGGTAGTCACCTCAGCACCTTTGCTCATGACACCTTCAGCCACTGCCATGGCCATGGCCTCGGTGTTTCCTGTGCCGCTCCAATACACAACTGCAACTTTACTCATAAGACACAACGACCTTTCTTTCTAAAAATAGTATGGTAGAAACATCTATCCGCCACGTTGAGCTGATCGATGAACTTCCCTTGTCGTTTCTCTTTTCATGGCTTTTTCCAGCTGTATCCGGGCAGATTGCAGCAGGGGAATTCTCTGTTGCAAAGAACGCTAAGAATGTAGCCGGGCGAAGGTTGGCTATAACTAACATCAATAGTTTAATATGACTAACTTCAAATGTCAAGCCCTCCCAGAAACTTTTTTCTGATTTAGGATTCACGACATGGAGAGAATAGCCGGATTGCCATAAACAACCTGAGGATTGAATGAGGCCGCTTTCAGGCTATAAACCGAAGAACCCTCTCTTTTGATAGGGTTCCTTTTGGATGGCGCCAACTTCGTATCCCGTGCTGCGGATGGCGGCTGCGATGGTTTCCGGGTCCAGCTCTGCTTCAGAGAGGACCACCGTCTGGCATTTGGCACGGGAGGAGTGGACCTTTTTCACCGGGCAGGCTTTGCGCACAGCGTCGTTGATATGGGCTTCGCACATCCCGCACATCATTCCGTTGACTTCTACAGTGTACTTCCACATGGTTCTCCTTCATATCCCGGATGAACTGCTCCTTGTCCCACTCTCCCTTGGACAGCAGCACAAAGCCGGTAAAGACGCCGGTGTGGTCGGCGTCCGTTTCCTCGGAAGGTTCCGCTTCCTCGGCCGCATCTTCATCGAAGGTGGATTCCGGCTCCAGCCTGCGGATGAACTCCTCAAAACTGTCCGCCAGATGGGTGATCTTGTAGTCGTTCTCCTGATCCACATGAACCACCGCTGGCTCCCCCTGGGGGCCGCAGGCCCGGTAGTCCAGGAAGATCATGTCGTGTCCGGCGCTGGGGCAGTCGCAGATGGCCACGCCGATGGCCGGATACCCCCACTCGTCGATCATAAACTGGCTCCCCAGCTCTCCGCAGAGGGAGCAGCTCTTTTCCCGCCCAATGCCGAGGATGCCGGTGATGGCCACATGGTCCTCTGCCCAGCTGGTGGGTTCGTCGGTGGGGTAGCAGTCGTTCACCGGGATGCCGCCGTTGGGCTGCTTCATGAGCCAGATATAGGCGGCGGGCAGCTTGTAGCCCAATTCTTCCTCCACACTGGCGATCAGCTCGTCGGAGGGCGGGTCGCTGACATACTCCTTCAGGGCGTACTCGTTATCGTCCCAGAAGTTGGTAAAGTCGAAGCCCTCAAAGGGAGCGGCGCCGGGGACGAATTTGGCCTTCTTTTTCCGTCCGGCCCGGCGCTGGCGCTTTGCGATCTCCTCTTGGCACTGCTGGATCACAGCCGGGGCGTCCTCGTCCTCCGGGTCCAGCTCCGCCCACCGCTGGGCGTAGGGGATGGCCTTTTCCTCCTGATGGTAGAGATATTGTTTGACGATCCGGGCAAAGTGGATCTCTCCGGTATCCGCTGGATCGTGGTCGGGACGATGACCGGGGCGCAAAGCAAAAAAATACGAACAGTTCCGGCATGGGCGTATTCCCTTGTGAAACAGGCCCATGCTCTCGGCATCCCTGCTTTTATGAAAGAAGATCTTGTTCCCATCGTGGGCGAGGCAAACATGGTACAGGAATTCCCGGAAGCGTTCAATCAAGTGTTGGAGATACAGAGAAAATGGCAAAAGTAGAGATGAACGGTATCCTTATTGGAGAAGTCGAGACAAAGAATATCATGACGAAATCCAGCCTGCCGGTGGGCGGTTATTCGGTCAATCCTTATGTGGGCTGCACCCATGCCTGCAAATACTGCTATGCGTCTTTTATGAAGCGGTTTACCGGGCACATGGAGGAATGGGGCACGTTCCTTGATGTGAAGCATTGGCCGAAGATTAAAAACCCAAAGAAATTTGCCGGACAGCGTATTGTGATCGGCTCCGTGAC
>OESB01000269.1_pt1 | contig 11599 bp, 10 predicted proteins | sample 1540131 | NCBI WGS metagenome assembly OESB01 (sample SAMEA3891888, study PRJEB23780) | metagenome | biome: terrestrial biome; feature: animal house; material: Caecal content | place: Italy | collected 2015-05-05 | reverse complement strand
ATAACACAGAAACACAAATCGACAGTGCGGACCTGAGCGAAACGGAGGAGGGAGAAGCCAATAGTCTCCCCGAACCAAGGGGTGGCGTCATCACTCTGACTGGGGACGTGACGCTGACGGAAAGCTGGGAGGCTGAAACCGGGGCGACCATCACGCTTGATTTGAATGGTCATACTCTGAGCGGCCCCGAGAGCAGCCCTGTGATCAAGAATTTTGGCACTCTGACCATCCAGGATACGAGTGAAGAACAAGACGGCAAGATCATTGGCTATCGTGGTGTGGATAACTATGGGACCTTAACGCTTAACAGCGGAACAATTGAAGGGACCACTTCTGGCAACTTTTCAGGTTGTATCTTTATCTATGCTAACAATACCACGTTTACTATGACTGGGGGCAAAGTAGAGAGCGAGCAAGCACCCGCAATTGGTTTCAATCCAAATAAGCTGTCTGAGTTCACTCAAACTCAAATAGAAATTTTGGGCGGTTCGCTTGGCACAATAGCCCTTAATGGCAAAGCTGCTGAATTAACGATAGGCAGTACAGACAACAAAACTGACAGTAACAGTATTCAAATCGAAGCAATCACGACGCCTTCAGTCAGTAAATGGAATAACAATCATTACACAATCAACTTGAACGGCGGGACTATCGGCCTTCTTCCCGCCAATGACAACGTGACCTACACCGGGTTTGAGTCTTTGATCACTGATATGACCAACTGCCCCGGCGGATATCATTTTGAGCCGGAAGGCGAAGGATATAAGCTGGTTCAAAATACAGACCCCGTTGCCGAAATTGGCAATGCGCTCTATTATTACCTGCCTGACGCCGTGGCCGCACTTGAAGAAAACGACATCTTAACGCTCACGGCGGACTATAACATTACCAATTCGTCCGAAGCGCTTACGATCGAGGCAGCTAATGTGACCATTAACCTGAATGGCAATGACATTACCGTAACCGGAGATGTGTCAAATCCTCCCATCACCTGCAGAGCCAAGACTGGCACGTTTAAAATCGCGAACTCTGGTTCTGAAGCCGCAACCATCACGCCTGTCACCGACAAGACCTACACCGTTCCCGCTGTTCAGGTCTCTTCCGGCAGCGCTGCCACCGTAGAGGTGGATACTAATGTAACACTAACCAATGGCATCCGCCTCAGCGGCGGCCGTATCGCGGATACCGAGGCCAACCGCGCACTGGTGGCGGCGGATGGCAATTACGACGGCTTGTGTACCGTCACATTCGGCAACGCCAGAGCGGCAGGCGACTACATCTACGCCTTTGGCAACCTGGATGCTATCGTCAAACAGACCGGAGAAGGCGTAACTTCCGCTACTGTCACTCTGTTAGGCAACGCCGACACGTCCATTAACTACAGCACCAGTCAAATTGCGATGACGGTAGACCTGGCGGACTACACAGTCACCGCATCCAGCGGGAACAGCCTGATCTCCATTCCGGATGGTGCTGACGGAACGACCCTTACCGTCAAAAACGGCACCATCAACGCTCAGAGCATCTCCGCCGCTTCTGTCCTGTCAGAAAGCTGCACTCTGACTCTGGAAGATCTGGTTATGACCAGCGGTGGCGATTTTGGCATCGCAACCAACGGCAGCAGCACAGGAAACAATGGCAGTAGCGCCGGCTTGAAGCTAACTTTGACCAACTGCTCCCTGCAGAATACCACAGATTCCGAATCTGGCACTGTCGGTATCTATTTCCCCGTTCACGATGGAACGCTGACCATCAACAACAGTCAGATCACCCACTTTGATATGGGCGTGCAGGCCATCTCTGGCTCCACTACCATCACGGGTGATCAGACAGAGATCTCAGGATCTGGCCGAGTGATCAAAAATGACAGCGGTGACGGCCCTCGCTTTGATGGTGCGGCCCTCTCTGTCCTGGATCGTGAGGGCTACGGCGACTTGGGTACCGTGAAGATCGAGGCGGGCAGCTTCAGCACACCTGATGACTCTGCTTACGGTGCCGTCCATGTGAGCGGTTTTAATAATACCGACGGATTCACGGATGATTTTGTTAACAACGCGGGAGATGTGCAGACCGTCCAGATCTCCGGCGGGACCTACTCCGCCCCTGTCGCTCCGGAACTCTGTGCGACTGATAAGGCGCCTCTCGTCAAGGCTGATGGCACTTGCTCAATCATCTCTCCGGCAGAGAGTGGCATCCAGGACTATATCGAGCAAGACGGTACGTATTACGAAGATGAGGACGCCATTGCTACAACCCATGTAGCCAAGGTGGGTGACAAATATTATTCCACCCTGGCAGACGCAATCTCAGCGGCACAAAGTGGCGACACTGTGACGCTGATGAAGAGCACAACCAACAACACCAGTGTGTCAATATCTGATGGCCGCGTCATCACGCTCGATATGAACAGCTTTGACGCTGGCTTTAGTTCTAAAAACAATATTTCCGTGATCCACGGTGGGTTGAATATTACCGGCAGAGGTAAGCTGTATGAGGAGTCACCTTGGTTCGCACCCGTAATGCTCTACGGCTCCGATAATCCCACCGACAGCAACTACACTACGGTGACCGTTGGCGAGGATGTCATCCTTGAGGGATGGGCCGGCCTATTTATCGATCTGCACGACGACCATCCTGATAATGCGTATGGTATCGCAGCAACTGTATACGGCACCCTTAAAAGTGTAAAAGACACCAGTGGATCTGGCGGTCATGCTCTGTACATCAACGGAACAATCAAGGCAACCGAAGGTAATGTGCCCAAGATTACGCTGAACGGCGCTACGCTGACTACAGAACTTGGCAATGGCATGTATCTTGCTGGATATGCTGATACAACTATCGTTGATTCCAGTATTACGAGCACTGGTGCGGACAGCACTGGTATTGAAATCCGTGCAGGCAAGCTGTCTATTTCAGGGGACACCAAAATCGAAGCAAGCACTGGAAAAGTTGAGGCTACCCCGAACGGGAATGGTTCGACAACAGCCAATGTTGCCATTGCTATAGCGCAGCATACCACAAAGTTGCCTATAGAAGTTACGGTAACCGGGGGAACCTTCATCGGTGGTGCGGCTCTGAATGAAATGAATCCGCAGAATAATGAGCCGGAAGCTATTGATCGGGTTGAGATTTCTATTGAAGGCGGAAATTACGTTGGAATTGTCAACAGCGAAGATGTTGATGGCTTTGTTTCTGACGGTAATTTCTCAGAGCCGGTAAATCGCGAGTATCTGGATGATACCTTAAATGCTGAGTTAAAGAGATCTTCCGGCGCCACTCCGTACAGCTACTACACCGATGTGGATAAAGCCTTAAAGTACGCCCAGGCCGGCGACACGATCACCGATTTGTCCAGCCAGAGCGGCGACTCTCCTGAACCCGTGCAAGTCGTCACCGTGACCTATAATAGCAACGGTCACGGCGAGGCTCCCGAGGGACACAAGGTCACCGCAGGCACAGAGATCACACTGAAAGACATGGAAGATACCGACGACTATGCCTTTATGGGCTGGTCCATCGGTGAAGAAACCTATCAGCCCGGCGAAATCTTCAGCGTGACCGGCAATACCACCTTCACCGCCGTGTGGGCACGCAAGACTACCCCCATTATCCCCAGCGACAAGGTTGGCTACATCGTGGAGCACTACCTGGAGGGCCGCTGGGGCTACGAGCTGGAGGATACGGAGTTCTTCACCGGCGAGATTGGGGACACCGTCACCGCCCAGCCCAAGGACTATCCTGGATATCGCTATAATGAGAGGATCTCCACCGTCAGCGGCACACTGACTGCCATTGAGGACGAAGGCGACATCGTAACTCTGAAGCTCTACTACGACGAGCGTACCACCTCCCGTCCCTCCGGCGGCTCCTCCACCTCCAGTTACACCGTGGCCGTTGAGGACATGGAAAACGGTACCGTCGAGACCGATCCCCGCCGGGCCCAGGAGGGTGAGGAGGTCACCATTACCGTGACCCCCGATGACGGTTATGAGCTGGATACCCTCACCGTCATCGACCGTGACGGCGACGAGGTGGAGGTCACCGAGGAGCGGGATGGCACCTTTACCTTCGAGATGCCCGATTCCCGTGTGACCATCGAGGCGACCTTCGTGCCTGTGGCGGAAGACATAGCTCCTGAGATCCCCACCGATTGGTCCAACCCCTACGGCGACGTGGCGGCCAACGCCTGGTACTATGACGCTGTGGCCTACGTGACCGCCAACGGCCTGATGAACGGCACCAGCGCCACCACCTTTGCCCCTGACGCCACTACCACCCGTGCCATGATCTGGACGGTGCTGGCTCGGATGAACGGGCAGAACGTGGACGGCGGTACGCCGTGGTATGCCATGGCCCAGTCCTGGGCCATGACAGCCAACGTCTCCGATGGCACCAACCCTGGGAATCCCATCTCCCGTGAGGAACTGGCAACCATGCTGTACCGTGCTGCCGGCAGCCCCGATGTCAGCGGAAATCTGCTGAGCTATTCCGATGGCAGCAGCGTGTCTGCCTGGGCGGAGAGTGCCATGTTGTGGGCGACGCAGAACGGGATCATCAGCGGCATCGACGGTATGCTGACGCCCCAGGGGCAGGCCACCCGGGCACAGGTTGCCACCATGCTCATGCGGTTCCGCGAGGTAGTGATCCACTAAAAAATTGGGCAGCCTGCTGCCCGGAAGACGTTCGTACCCGAGAGCGCCACCCACCTGGGTGGCGCTCTCTACGCATTCTGTCAGCTGTCCAGCGTCACATCCACGATAGGCTCATAGGTGAAGTTTTCCCCGGTCTCCTCCTTGAGCTGTGAGAGCTTCTTGGCCTTCTCAATCTCCAGCTGGACCAAGTCCTTCTGGTACGCCCGCTTCATGTATGCCCGGACGATGATCGCTAGACACAGCAAAACCCCGGCCCCTATGTAGGAGACCGGGTCTAAGTTGCTCTGCCGGTGCATTTCCACGCAGACGAAAATGACAAAAGCAATAGAGAGCAGAAAGGCAGCAGATACGCAGATTTTTGAGAATTCGATATGTGCTCTGCGAGTGTTGCGTTTTTTGGATTTCGATACACGTTTACCCGTTGTGATCACCTCCATGTGAAAAGCTCGTAACAGAGGAGCGACGTGTGTTGACAAAACGATGGAAGTTTTGTACGATTTCTATAGCAAACCATAATGAAGACAAGGAGATGTCCTCATGAAAGCGACAGTGTTATACGATTCCAAAACAGGCCATACGAAACAAATGGCCGAGATCATCGCCCAGGGTATGGAAGAAGTACAAGGCGTACAGGCAAGATTATTCCCATTGGAAGAAGTTGATGAGGTTTGGGCAAAGGAGAGTAGGTGTGTCATCCTGGGCTCTCCTATCTACATGGCCAGTATCAGCGCCAGGGTGAAGGCTTGGCTGGAAGGCCCCTGTAAAAAATACCAGCTTGCCGGGAAATTGGGTGGAGCTTTTGCCACGGCTGACTATGTTCACGGTGGGGGAGACCTGGGTATACGTCTGATTCTTGACCACATGATGGTCCACGGGATGCTGACGTATTCTGGCGGCGGCGCGTACGGCAAGCCTATCATTCACCTGGGACCAGTGGCGTTGAGCGATAGGCTGGATGAGGCCAGAGAGACATTCCGCCTATATGGGATGCGTATGGCGCTCAAGGCCCAGGAGCTCTTTGGAGACTGAGCCAAAGAGGGCAAGAAAAGCAGCTACAAGACCAACCGGCCAGACGATAACTCATATAAGGGGCGGCTCTTTTAACCCGCGGCCTTGATCAGATAGTACTGCGCCTGGGTGGTGTTGATCCGGGCAAAGGACTCCTCGCCGTTGATGGCAGCCACATGGCCGCCGTCCAGCATGATGGCCAGATCCAGCTTCAGCTTGTCCTTGCAAAAGGTGTCCACCTGCTTGCCGGTCATGGATTTGCAGTATACCAAATAGACCATCTCGTTCTTAACGCCCAGCACCGTGTGGTTGGTCTGGCGCAGGACGTCGGCGTATGCGCCGCTGAATCCTTCGGTAGCGGGGCTGTACATATTTAAGAGGCCCATGCCGCCTACCGCCCATTTTACCCCGCTGGGGAGCTCAGTGGAGTAGAGGCAGCGCTTGACGCCAAACTTCCCATTGTTCAGCCGGTACAGCACGCACTCGGGTTTGTTCAGCCATGCGTGGCACGCGGAGCCGGCAATGGCTTTCCCATCGTTGACCAAAATGGAACAGGGCTTGGATTGATAGGAGAAGGACCCGCTGATGCTGTTCTTGTGGGCGCTGCACCTGGTTGTGGTGCCGATCACATCGATGTCCTTGCAGATGATGACAGGGTTGCTGTAGATCTGCAGGGTGAGGGGCCAGCAGCTGGCGCCGACCTCCACAGCGATGTCGCTCATGGTCTGCGCGCCGATCAGGCCGTCCACCTTGGCCCCCACGGCGGACTGTACTGCCTTGATCAGCTTGGTTTCACTTGTGGTGCTTCCTTTGACTGAATTCATTCTGTTACCTCCATAAAAGAAAAAAGACCGCCGGCATCGTTGCCGGCGGTCTTTATCATGTGTTTATTCGTAGGACCAGAGACCGTCCTTGGCCAATAACTCCCAGTTTGCAGCAATGATTTTGACCTTCCGATTGAAGTCTACGCGGTAGTCCTTCTGGTAAATATAGTTTTTGTCCATCATTTCAAGCAGACTGATGCGGACCAGATCCACATCCAGATCGTTCATCCTTGCCACTGCGTTGATTGTTCCGTTGAACGTCGGAATGATCTGCGGTTTGTTGGCGACGGCGGCGATATTGTTGACGATCAGAGGATATATATCCTGTGTGTGCTCCCGCAGGACGGGCAGCTCAACGGTTTTTGTGGCGATGGCCTGAAGGTCCTTGCTGATCGACCCTCTGACCCCATACAGTATAATCGTTTTCTTCCGCTTCAGCGAGAGAAATCTCGCCGCAGACTGAAAATGCCCATCCCCGGTAAACAAGATGTATGTGGTGATCTCCGGACGCTCGATCGCTGTCTGGTATATGTAGTCGAGCATAATGAAGTCTGTCATATTTTTCTTATGCTCTGGGGTGAGGTTACTAGTATCAATGATTGTGTTGGTGACCGCTCTGAGCTGCTGGGCCTCCTGCTGGATTCTTGGATAACTCAGATCGGCGAATACCATGATGTCTGAGACATGGTACTGCCCTGTGATTTCCGCCGCCCATTTTGATACATTGGGGGAGATGTGGAGTAAGTCCCGGTAGGAGTAGAACCAGTATTCAAAGTCTACGAACGCGATGGCTTTGTCCTGCGCCGGCGGTGTTTGAGAAGGTTCTTGATGCGTTAATTTTGTCCTGAAAAAGTTTGAAAGAAAGTTCACACAGTTAACGCCTCCATTCCATATTTTGGTATATACAGTATACCATAGAAATTTGGCGAAAACAAATTGAATGTGTCGAGATAGGGGTAATACGGTTAGGCGAACACGAAGAACATGTAGGGGCCTTCCAGCACACTTCTGCTATTGTCAACACCGAACTCAAACGTTAGCCCTGTTGAACTGTAAGTGATATCAAACAAATCGCGGAATGAAGATCTCGAATGTTCATCGACCTGAACTTCCTGATCCGCCACGTCCAGATATCCGTCGAGATACCAGCCAAGATCAGTATGAGCAAAGACGAAGACCTCCTGAAAATCCTCTGCGCTCTCACTTCGGAAACTTCTAAAATTGGTGGTAGACAACAAGAATCCAATCGGTTCAAATCCGCAGTCAATTCTCCACCGAGGCGACTCATCGATGAAGCTGTCCGTCTCCACATAAAATTGTCCGCCGGAGACCAGACTGCCGATCACCCCAAAGATATTCACGCCGTCCCGGATATTGTCGGCAATCAGGTTGGCGCTCCCTGAGACGGTAATCGCTCCCGTGGTGTATCTGCCGGAGGACACGGCAGTTTGCGTATATGTGGACGGCGTAATGGTCTTCCCTGCCTGGGTGGTAAGCTGCCTCGTGGCACTCTTGGTGCCTGAGCTGACATATCCGGCGGACTGGGTGGCGGAGGCGGTGATCAAACCATTGGAACTGACGGAAATGCTCGGCGTCGCCTGGGTCACCGTGGCGACAGACTTGCTGACCTGGGAGGGGTAGTACCCAGCAGGGACGATAATGCTGGATCCGCTGGCAGTCAGGCTGGAGGAGCTTCTGGTGGTAATTGTCCCGGTAACAATATTTCCCCCTTGGTTGAGAAGCTGCTTCCCGCTCAGCAGATCGCCGGCGGAGCCTGGGTTGGTCAGGGTGGGCAGGGGAGCTTTTGTGCCTGTGATGATTTGGCCGCTCTGGTCAATTGCCTGCTTGTTCTGCATGATGTCGGCGGCTGCCGCTGGATCAGTCAAAGCTGGAAGCTTTTTACCGCCCACTACAGGATTAAACAGCATACTCCACCTCCTGTAGCTCAATGGAAAGTGTTATATCCGATGTAGGAACTGACGTGCAGCTGAACGTCAGAAAATTGTCGGTCGTAGGAGCTTCGCACCAGACGTCGCCCGCCGCCCACGCGGCTGTGCTCGTCCTGTCGGCCAGGGCAAGCTTAACGGACTGCTTCGTCTGGTCTGCCAGAACGCCGGGTACAGAGACAGTCTGGGCGTTGCTGGACCACCCAGAGACAGGGAGAGTGACCGTGCGTCCCTTGGCCTTTGGATTCACCCGGATGCGCTCATTACCCTTCGCGGTGGTAGCGTCAATGTAAAATCCTCCGTCGTCCGTGGTCAGATAGGCATAGCCGTCGTGAAACGGCGTGTTGCTTGTAGAAATGCGGGAGCTGTCCCCCCGCAATGCTTTCAATAAAGCCATAGTGTGTTACCTCCGTTCTACAGAGATGTCTTTCACAATTAAGTTAACGAAAAATACTGTCCTACCAGTTCGTGGGGGAGGGATTGGAGGATAATTTTGTTGCCCTCCGCCTCGCCCTCCCGCTGACACAGGTAGGTTTGGCTGTCCTCTGGGTCCTTATAATAGAGGCCATATTCATATTCCATACCGCGGGCAGCTGTGATGGGGTCCTCCAAGGTCCCAGCTTCGTCAGGCTTGCCAACCACGGCCCACATAGCGGGTGTCTTGTCCGGGGGCCAGTCGGTCTGGGTGATGTGGCCCTGGCCCTCACGGACCTTGTACAGCAGCCCTGTTGGGGCGTAATACCGCCGGTCACCGGGCTCTACGGCCTCGCTGGCCATCCAGGGCTTGAAGAGGGAGGGAGCTGTGGCCGCAGTCTCGTCGTCCAGGCTCAATACCGCTTGCTCAACGACAAGCCGAAGCGATCTTGCTTCGCGCATGGTGGCATCCTGACCAATGAGCGTATGAGCAATTTCTTTGTCCGTGGGTTTGCCCATTTTTACAGTAATGGTTCCGTCCATGTTGTCTCCGATAGAACCGACCATGGAAAAGATGCTGCAGTCTTTCTCTTCTCTCTCTACGTCCTCTGAGCCGTCCGACTCTTTTTCATAAACGATGCTCCATTGCATATCGTTATGGAACAGGGATGCCGCCTCTTCGTATGTTGACTCCAGGGTGACATGCTTGCTCTCCCGAAGTCCCCAGGAGCGGTCCCTGATTCGATCGTGAATTTTGGCTGGATAGAGTGTTTCACCGATTTTTAGATATGTCATGTATTTCTTTACCTCCGTTCTACAGAAGTATTAAAGCGCGAAATCCGGCGGAATAAGCCGATAAAAAAACAAAATGATAGTTATGTTCTGATTGACAATGTGAAGTATGTACGCTATACTGTACATAAAGGAGTTGATACCCGTGACCAATACCAACATTACAAATTTTCGGAAAAACCTGTTTGACTACGTTGAGCAAGCTGTGACTTACGGTGATGTAGTGAATATCTCCACCAAGAACGGAAATGCCGTGATGTTGTCTGAGGATGACTATAACGGGCTGCTAGAGACGTTGCGTCTGACCTCCATCCCTGGCATGACTGAGAGACTTCATAAGGCAGCGGCAGAGCCCCTTGACCAGTGCACAAAATATGACCCGGATGAGGAATGGTGATGTTCGAGATCGTATTTTCCAGCCAAGCGGAAAAGGATAAAAAGCTCCTCAAGCAGGCAGGGCTGGACAAACGCACAAAAGCATTACTGGCTGTGATCGCGGAGAATCCCTTTAAGAGTCCTCCGCGTTACGAGAAGCTTGTGGGAGACTTAGCCGGGTTCTATTCTCGCCGAATCAATATTCAACACAGAATCGTCTATCAGGTCTACCAGCAAGAGCAAACAGTGAAGATCTTGAGCATGTGGGGCCACTACGAATGACATCAAATGAGACGGGAGAGAGCAAATGCCCTCCCCCGTCTCATGTTTAGAAGCTGCCCCAAGTCAAGGCAGTTTCCACAGCGGTGTCAGCGTACTCCTTGGCGTTGGTCTCGGCGGTGGTAGCGGACCCGGCGGCGTCATAGTTTGCGGCCAGGCTGTCGGCGTAGGACTTAGCGGCGGTCTCAGCGGCAATAGCAGAGCCGGCGGCATCATAGTTGCCAGCCAGGCCATCAGCATAATCCTTGGCATTCTGCTCCGCAGCATCCCACTTGGCCTTGTCGCCATCAGCGATTTTGTCTAGTTCAGCCTTGTTGGCGTGGGTATGAGAAGCACCCTCCAGAGTGGTAACCCGGTCAGCAACCGCAGTCAGAGCGGCAGCGGTGGCGTAGTCGCCGATGTTCAAGGCGGCGATGGCGGCGGTCACATAGGCGGAGACGGTCTGCTCGCCGGTGTCCACCTTGGTCTCAAGGGCCTCGATGGCGGTGTTCATGGCGGCGGCGTCATCGGGGTGGTCCTGGATCCACTGGGCGATCTCCTGCAGGGTGTTCAGGCTCTCCTGAGCGCCCTCGGGGATCAGCTGGGCGGCCAGCTCTTCGTTGGCAATGGTGCGGACGCTCTTGCCGGTATCAGCGCCGACCAGGGCGTCAACGGCGGCCTGGTCGGCCTTGCCATTAATCTTCGCGGCCAGAGCGGATTCCAGATCCGCCTCAGCAACCTGGTCCTTCGCTGCCAGAGCGCCCAGGCCCTCGATAGAACCGGCCACGACATCGGCAACCTTGTCGTCCACATACTCCTTCACGGTGGTGTAAGGAACGTCATCCTCTTTGTTGCCCAGATCACCGATAGCGGTGGCGATAGCAGAAGACACCTCGGCGGAAGTCACATAGGTGGCGCCCTTGGTCAGTGTGATCTTTCGGGAGCTGGCATCGTATGCAGCAACAGTGACGGCATTGCCGTCGCCAGTCACCTCAATGGAGGTAGCGCCGGTATCAAGATTGATCTGGATGTAGTTGGTGCCATTCCACTTCGCCAGGACGTTGATGTCGGCGATGTAATACAGAGCGGTGGTGCTGGGGTTGGTGTTGGCCTGGAGTGCCTCCAGGTTGGCGAACTCCTGGAAATCGCCAATGCGGATGCGGGTGCTTCCGTCAACATCCAAATACAGAGCGCGTTCGTCGGTAGTTACATAGAAGGCCCCTTCGGTGTATGCAGAGGGCAGGGCGGCCAGAAGGCCCTTCTTAAAAGAAACAGTAGCCATGTTCAAAATCCTCCAATTATTTTGATTACATTTCTCCCCAGACAA
>OESB01000259.1_pt1 | contig 12157 bp, 9 predicted proteins | sample 1540131 | NCBI WGS metagenome assembly OESB01 (sample SAMEA3891888, study PRJEB23780) | metagenome | biome: terrestrial biome; feature: animal house; material: Caecal content | place: Italy | collected 2015-05-05 | reverse complement strand
GCTTACACCGGCCTGCTCAGCCAGTGATTTGACTGCTCTCAGTCGGCGGATCTTGGATCCGCCGGCTGAGGCGCAGCGGTGAGATATTAGGGAGAAGGAGTTCTTCGTTGGGGAGAAATGGTCTCTCCGTTCGGTGGAATGAATTCTCCCTAATATCAATTTTCGCGGGGGACGCCGCGCCCTCACGGCGCGGCGCGGAACCGGACCCACTGGACCCTGTTTGAAAGATGTCAAACGCCTCCAGGCCCCTTTCCAATTTTCAAACAGGGCCCAGGCAGAAGCGGGAAGATTCTGATCGAGCTGAAACAACTAACATGGAAACAGGAGTAACAAGAATGGCAGAAACGAAAGACAATGTCGTCCTGTCGATCCGCGGTATGAGCAAGTCTTTCGGCCGGAACCGGGTGCTTGACCATATCAACCTGGATGTGAAGCGCGGCACGGTCATGGGGCTGATGGGCGAAAACGGCGCCGGCAAGTCCACCATGATGAAGTGCCTGTTCGGCACCTACCAGAAGGATGAGGGAAAGATCTACTTAAACGGAAAGGAGATCAGCTTCTCCGGCCCGAAGGACGCCCTGGAGAACGGGATCGCCATGGTCCACCAGGAGCTGAACCAGTGCCTGGAGCGGAACGTGGTGGACAACCTGTTCCTGGGGCGCTACCTCACCAACTCCGTTGGGGTCGTTGACGAGGGCGAAATGAAAAAGAAGGCCTCCGAGCTGTTCCGCAAGCTCGGTATGACCGTGAACCTGAACCAGCCCATGCGGAATATGTCCGTGTCCCAGCGGCAGATGTGCGAGATCGCCAAGGCCATCTCCTACAACGCACAGGTGATCGTTCTGGACGAGCCCACCTCCTCCCTGACGGTCCAGGAGGTGAACAAGCTCTTTGAAATGATGCGGATGCTGAAGGAGCAGGGCATCTCGCTGATCTATATCTCCCACAAGATGGACGAGATCTTCGAGATCTGCGACGAGATCTCGGTCCTCCGGGACGGCAAGCTGGTCATGACAAAGACGGCCAAGGACACCAGCATGAACGAGCTGATCACCGCCATGGTGGGCCGTTCCCTGGAGAGCCGCTTCCCGCCGGTGGACAACACGCCGGGGGACACCATCCTGTCCATCCAGCACCTGTCCACCAAGTACGCGCCCCACCTCCAGGATATTTCCTTTGACGTGCGGGAGGGCGAGATCTTCGGCCTGTACGGCCTGGTGGGCGCCGGACGGACGGAGCTGCTGGAGACGATCTTCGGCGTCCGGACCCGGGCGGCGGGCCGGGTGTATTTCAAGGACCGGCTCATGAATTTCAACAGCGCCAAGGAGGCCATTGAGCACGGCTTCGCCCTCATCACCGAGGAGCGCAAGGCCAACGGCCTGTTCTTGAAGTGCGACCTGACCTTCAACACCACCATCGCCAATCTGGACCAGTACAAGTCCGGCGTGGCCCTGTCCAACCAGAAGATGGTGAAGGCCACCAACAAGGAGATCAAGATCATGCACACCAAGTGCATGGGGCCGGACGACATGATCACCAGCCTGTCCGGCGGCAACCAGCAGAAGGTCATCTTCGGCAAGTGGCTGGAGCGTGAGCCCCAGGTATTCATGATGGACGAGCCCACCCGCGGCATCGACGTGGGCGCCAAGTATGAGATCTACGAGCTGATCATCAACATGGCCAAGCAGGGCAAGACGATCATCGTCGTCTCCTCCGAGATGCCGGAGATCCTCGGCATCACCAATCGAATCGGCGTAATGTCCAACGGCTACCTCTCCGGGATCGTGAACACAAAGGAGACCAACCAGGAGGAGCTCTTGCGACTGAGTGCAAAATACCTATAACGGGAGAAATTGCAAATGGGAAATACAAAGATTCTTACGGCTGATCAGGAGAGCCAGCTCCGCCAGCCGATCGACGCGTATGTGGGAGATATTCAGGCAAAGATCGACGCCCTGCGGGCGGAGGGCACCGACAAGGTCCTCGACATCCAGAGCAGCATCGACAGCCTGAAGAGAGACCGCATCTATACCCAGCAGGAAAAGGCCGCCCGGCTCACCCAGCTGAAGGCTGAGCTGCAGAAGGCCAAGTCGGTGGAGGCCAGCCACAAGGATGAGGTGGCCAAGCTCATCGCCGACGCTGAGAACTATCTCAACGCCCACTTTGACAAGGAGTACTTCCAGCCGGTGGCCGCCAGCTGTGTTGAGGAAAAAGCCGCCGCCCAGGAGAAGTACAAGAGCACGGTGGCCCAGCTCAACAAGGAGCACCAGGAGACCCTGGCCAAGCTCAGCGACCAGAAGGAGATCAAGGACGAGAAGTACGTCCAGAAGAACCGGCTGTTCGACGCCAAGATGCAGCTGGCCAAGGACCTGCAGGCGGTGAAGGACCGCCGGCACGCCGCCTATGACCACAGGTATCACCTCATCGACATGCTCCGCATGTCCAAGTTCACCTTCGGCCAGTCCATGGCCCAGCGGCTGGAGAACTACCGCTACACCTTCAACCGCCGGGACTTCCTCCTCCGCAACGGCCTGTACCTGGCCATCATCGTTATCTTCATCGCCCTGTGCATCATCACTCCCATCGTCAAGGGAACTCCCCTGCTGACGGTGAACAATATTCTGAACATCCTCCAGCAGGCCTCCCCCAGAATGTTCCTGGCTCTGGGCGTGGCGGGGCTGATCCTGCTGGCCGGTACGGACCTGTCCATCGGCCGTATGGTGGGTATGGGCATGACCGCCGCCACCATCGTGATGCACCAGGGGATCAACACCGGCTCTGTCTTCGGACATGTCTTTGATTTTACCGGCCTCCCGATCATCGCCCGTGTGATCCTGGCCCTGGTGGTCTGCGTCGTCCTCTGCACCATTTTCACCACCATCGCCGGCTTCTTCACCGCCAAGTTCAAGATGCACCCCTTCATCTCCACCATGGCCAACATGCTGGTGATCTTCGGCCTGGTGACCTACTCCACCAAGGGCGTGTCCTTCGGCGGCATCGAGACGTCCATCCAGAACATGATCATGCCCCGGATCGGCAGATTCCCCACCATCATCCTGTGGGCGCTGGCGGCGGTGGTCATCGTGTGGTTCATCTGGAACAAGACCACTTTTGGTAAGAATCTGTTCGCCGTGGGCGGCAACGCCGAGGCAGCGGCAGTCTCCGGTATCTCCGTGTTCTGGGTCACCGTGGGCGCCTTCGTGCTGGCCGGCATCCTGTACGGCTTCGGCTCCTGGCTGGAGTGCATCCGCATGTTCGGTTCCGGCTCCGCCGCTTACGGCCAGGGCTGGGAGATGGACGCCATCGCGGCCTGCGTGGTGGGCGGCATCTCCTTTACCGGCGGTATCGGCAAGATCTCCGGCGTAGTGGTGGGCGTGTTCATCTTCACCGCCCTGACCTACTCCCTGACCGTTCTGGGCATCGACACCAACCTGCAGTTCGTGTTCTCCGGCATCATCATTCTGGTGGCCGTTATGCTGGACTGCCTGAAGTACGTCCAGAAGAAGTAAGACTTCTTTCTGCCGCAGAGCAAAAACAATGCATACAGCCAGCCCCTCTCCCGATTTCGGGGGAGGGGCTGGCTTTTGCCTGTTATCGTGGTGCGCCCGCGGCGCATGAAGTTCCATGCCGTCGTGCCGGTGCCGTTTTTCGCAATTCAGCGCAAGCGCCGGTTGACCTCGCCGCTCAGATCCGCTGCACTGGCTGTGCCCTGCCCCTTGGCTGCATGAGCGAAGCCCGGGGCAAAAGAGCTGCCAAATGAAGTGTCAAACAGTCATGCCCAAAAGAGAGCTGCTGAAAACCTCCGATACGGAGATTTTCAGCAGCTTTGAGAGAGCTTTTTGGAAAACTCAGCTCTCCATATGCTTGCCCAAAAAGGCGGCGATGGTCTGGGCCAGCTTGTACTCCGTTTCGCCGGTGACCAGGGGCTCCCCGTCCTCCACGAAGAGCACCAGCCCCAGCACATCCCCCTCGGAGATGATGGGGGCCGCCACGGAGGCGGTATACTTCTCCCCGGAGTCTGTGACGAACACCTGCCGCTCCCCGGCGGCGTGCTGGTAGATCTTTCGGTCCTCCATGATCTGCTCCAGCTGGGGGCTGATGCGCTTGCCCATCAGCTCCCGCTTGCCGCCGCCGGCCACGGCGATGATGGCATCCCGGTCGGTGACGGCGGTGATGGCGCCGCAGCTCTTGGACAGTGTTTCGCAAAATTGAGCGGCGAACTCATCCAATCCGCCCATCAGGGAATACTTTTTGAAGATCACCTCGCCGTCACGGCTGGTGTAAATCTCCAGGGGGTCGCCCTCCCGGATGCGCATGGTGCGGCGGATCTCCTTGGGGATGACCACCCGGCCCAGGTCGTCCTAATGTGTCAAGTAAAACATAAAAAATCTGTTGTGCATTTTTTCGTTATAAGGTTTCTATATTTTACGACATTTTACTTGCTTTTTCATCGGAAAAATACGGAAAAATTTTGAGAAGCAAAAAAGTACAACTCGCCCCAAATCGGTACAGTACACTTAAACAGGGGAAAAGGGGTACTCCCATGTGTTAAACAACACATAAAACGTATGTGTTTTGCACAAAAAAGGCGGATGTGCACTGTGATATATGCTGATAATTTCTCTTAAAGAGGAATACAGGTATAATTTTCGTGATAATGACGAAGAAAGGCAAGAGGTAGTCTGGTGTTCCAGACTACCTCTTGATTTTACTTTGCGTTTGCTTACTCTGGAATGCTCCCTTTGCAGAACTGCACGTTCTATTCTGCATTGAGAGCAGTCAGGACCGACGGAGTCGTGCCAAATATATCATTGGTATCTAAAGGAGAAATGACTCGGACACCTGCACGTCGGAAAGTCTCGGCCAGTTGCGGAACAAGCCGAAAATTTCTGATCAGACGCTCTGCTCCCTTTACCAAAATGACGTCAAATTGTTTGGAACTCAATTCGCTGAGGAGTGCTTGGAGTCCCGGCCGATCCAGTGATGTCCCGGGGGTCACATCTTGAAATGCAGATGTTACTTCATAACCTTGCTTCTTGGCCCAAGCTCTTAAATAGAATTCCTGCTGGGAAAGGGCTTCACTCTGGTCGTCGTTGGCGACCCTCAAATACAATGCTGCCTTCATACGGCTTTCCTTTCTATATTCAAGTCGGAAAACAGGTCCTCGAATTTCCATCGGATCTCGATATGATGATTGCTGAATACCACGACACGGCTGATTGCTTCATACATCTTTGCCTTCAGACGGTCCCCGCTCAAATCTGATGCGGACAGATACTCTTCCAGTTCACGGTAGGCTGAGCGGCATGCGTCCGCTTCCCTTTGGCTTTGAGCGCGCTCCGTTTCGATCTTCTCGCGTTTACTCTGCAAATCAGATATTCGGCTTACCAGCGAAGCCTTTCGCTGAATAAAGTCATCACGGCTTATTTCACCGCTCCGATAGGCCTCGTAGTATTGAATTTTCTGTGCGTTACATCGGTCAATCTCCTGACCTACTCTGGTCAGACGATCTTCCCAGTTTTCCGCAGGGCCGTTTCCCATCGCACTGTGGATCTGCTTGGCACGTTCCCCCATTAGGGCCAGTTGAACCCGATAGACGGGGAGAAGAACGGCTTCCAGGTCTGTTTTACTCCACCGGATACCCGCGCAGGCTGCACCCTCTTGATAGAGGTGCGTATCGCAAGCGAAGTAAGTATCCAGGCCAAAAGACTTTCGCAGTTTTCTGCCGCAGTGTCCACAGTAGAATACGCTTTCCGTGGCATCCGGCAGTTTGCGTTCATGTTTCTTTACAGACCTGATTTTGCTCTGAGCAGTTTCGAATTCTTCCTTCGATACGATCGGCTCGTGTGCACCTTCCGTGATGATCCACTCTTCCCGCGGAACACGGCGCTGGTTCTTGTCCCGCATATACCGGCTTTCCTTTGTGTGGTTGGTCATGACCCCGGTGTATTTGAGGTTTCGCAGGATATTGAGCACCGTAATGTGGGACCACATGAGCTCACGGCCTTGGCAGGCGGGTTTCAGCCGGTGCCTCTTGTATTCCAGCGGCGTCGGGACCCCTTTGGAGTTGAGTTCCTTCGCAATCTGTGTCGTGCTTTTCCCACTGATGACCGAGAGAAAGATTTCACGGACGATGGGGGCTGTATTTTCATCAGGTATCATCCGGTGTTTGTCTGCAGGGTCCTTCTTGTACCCATAGGGGACATGATTGACGAAACGCCCTTCCTTCATGCGCGCCTGCATAGCAGAGCGGACTTTGATAGACAAATCCCTGCTGTAATTCTCATAGATAAAATTACGGAAGGCAATGTCCATACCGCTGGTTTTACCCTCATATTGTTTGCTGTCGTAGCCATCATTGATGGCAATGACACGCACGCCGAGAAAGGGGAAGATGTGTTCCAAGTAGTCGCCTACGTCCAGGTAGTTCCGCCCAAAACGGGAAAGGTCCTTTACAACGATGCAACTGATTTGGCCCTCCTGGGCCGCCTTGATCATCGCTTGAAACTGAGGCCGGTCCGTGTTTGTGCCGGTCAGTCCGTCGTCAATGAATTCCAAAACACGGAAGCGGGAAAGTTCCTTGCTGCTGTGGAGAAATTCTGTGACTACTTTACGCTGGTTGCTGATTGTCTGACTCTGATCCGATAGGCCGTGTGCCCGGTTGTAATCCTCAAGAGATGCCCGATAATAGGCGGCCAATGTATCCGCCATTCTACGCCACCTCCGTTTGAAGTGCTTGGTTCTGCTCCTGAATCAGCCGGAGTTCATCCTCAAAGAGGAAGGTAACGTGGATTGACCCATCTGCCGATACTCGGATCTCTTTGAAAAAGGCAGCGACCAGGTCCGCTGAGATCACTTCTGCATGGCGGTATTGTTCAAATCGTTCAGCCCATCCGTTCGCCTTCTCGATCACTTGGGTATGGAGATTGGATTCTCCGCGCAGCTGCGCGGCCTGTTCCTTCAGACGTTCCACATCTGCCTGGTATTTGCTCCGGGCAATCGCACATTCTTCTTTTGTCAAAATGCCGGCTTTATAGTCCTCATACAGAGCCATGGCGTACCCTTGCTTTCGCTTGATCTCCTGCTCAATTCGCTGAAGTTCCAGTTCGGCCGTATGCTCGGGTCTGGATAATTCTCTGCCGGCCAGGACGTTCAGCACTTTATGGGCGTCACAAAAGAGATCCATCTGCACACGAAGGGCCTGCAAGACTGCGGCATCCAAGTCGTCGCTGCGGACCGATTTCTTTGTGCATCGAAGTTCCCGATGTTCCTCGTAGGTGGGGCAGAGGTATGTGAAGTACGCCTTTTTGCGATCCCTGCTCAGATTGCGGTAGAGTTTCATCTGAGCGCCGCAATCAGCGCAGATCAATTTTTTGCCGTATGGGTTCTTGCGCTTTGGCAGGTGGCTGCACGCGCCATAGTTGGAGTGGTATGTGTCCGCTCTTTCCTGGTTCAATGCCTGAACCTGATAAAAGAGTTCTTCTGAGATAATCGGCTCATGGGTGTGATAAGAAACATCCCACTCTGATTCCTTTGTGCGGTGAACTGGTATCCCCCGAATCAGGCTTGCGGAACACTTGCCTTGGGCCAAGTGCCCGATATAAGCGATATTGCGAAGAATATCAGAGAGGGCATGGCGGTTCCAAAGAAGGGCAGAGCCTTTCTTGTTATTGTTGGTGATAATCCCATGCTCAAACCGATACCGGCCGGGAGAAGGAATATCCCGTTCATTGAGTAATCGAGTGATTGTCCCATATCCAAGCCCCTGGGCGCGCCATTGATAGATTTGGCGGATCACAGGAGCGGTCACCGGGTCTATGATCAGATGATTTTTATTCTCGGGATCTTTCAGATAGCCGTGGGGTGCATAACTGCCAATATATTCCCCATTCAGCCGCTTGGCCTTCAGGGCAGCGCCGGCCTTCTGAGATATATCCTTGGCATAGTAGTCATTGACGATGTTTTTCAGAGATACGGCCAGTTCGTCCTGGGACTGAAGTGCAACAGTATCATAATGGTCATTGATGGAGATAAAACGGACACCGAGTTTCGGACAAATCCGCTCCAGGAAGTTACCTGTCTCAATATAATTGCGGCCCAGTCGGGACAGGTCTTTTACAATGATGCAGTTAATTTTCCCAGCTTTGACAGCCTTCATCATAGCCTGGAAGCGCGGGCGGTCATAATTTGTGCCGGTATAGCCATTATCCAGGAACCGTTCCACGATCCTCAGTTCTGGATGCTCGGACACATACTGCTCCATCAACGCGACTTGACTTTCTATCGGGTCGCCATCCGCCTTCCCGTTGTCCAGCACAGAAAGCCTTCCATACAGTGCAGTGTCCCAAATCCCCGGCTCTGCTTCTGCAAGCGGGGCGGTGTGGAGCGCACGCTTTTTTCTTGCCATGATCAGCACACCTCCTTTTGGGGAAGCGTGTAGGCCGCTTTTTGGGTCTGCAAGAATTCCATGATGTCGGAGAACTGGTCCTGATAGCGAAGTACGACCTTGATTTGTTTTCCTGGATATAGATAGACCTTTTCAATTAAGTTGACGACAACGGCCCGGCTGAGGCTGGGAATATTACGGTATTTCCGGAACTGGGCCAGCCAGCCGGTCTGATTGGTTAGTCCTTCCTGGATCGAGGCCTGCTCAGCTCTTAAACTGGAGACAGCGCTCTCCAATGTGCAGATCCGCTGCGTGTACTCATCCTTCATGTGCAGGAATTCTTCTTGTGTGATGAGCCCTTCCTTCAGGTCTTCATAGGTGCTGACCTTCAGCATTTTGCATTTTTCAATCTCTGCTTCCTGGTCTGCGATGGCCTTTTCCAGCCGGGTAACCTCACGATTCTCCCAGGCCAAGGTTTCGATTTGCCGTAAAGCGTGTTCCATATCCAAGATGAGTTTGATTTCCGATTGGAGCGTAGCCAGGACAGCACTTTCAAGCGCCGGTTCTGAGATATTGCGCTTTTCGCAGCCGCCCTCCCTTTGCGTGGTGGGGCACACATAATAGGCATATCGCTTTCCGTTGTAGTTGACGGAAGTGCGTTTAGCCAATGCGCCGCAGGTTCCGCAGAAGACACGGCCGGACAGGGGGTAGACCGTGTCGGAGTTCGGGGCGCGGCGTCCATCCTCCTGCATCAAGTCCTGGACCAGTTGAAACTCCCGCAGCGGTATGATTGCTTCGTGGTTGTGCTCAACACGGCTCCACTCGCTCTCATCTTTGAGGATCACCTTTTTCACTTTATGGCTGGGAGTCGTGCGCCGTCCTTGAATCAGGACGCCGGTATAGACCTCGTTATTCAGTATGCGCTTGACTGACGCAGCCACCCATTTGCTTCTGGCACCAGACTGGAAAGAGGTTTTGAATTTAATCCCGATGGAGCGCTTATATTCAGACGGGGCCAAAACACCGCGGGCATTGAGTTTCTCCGCGATGGTTCCTGGACTCATGCCTTCAATCTTCCAGCGGAAGATCTCCCGCACGATCCCACCTGCTACTTCATCGACAATCAGTTTGGTTTTGTCATTCGGGTCACGCAGATAGCCGTATGCAGTATAATTTGAGACAAACTCGCCATTCCTGCGGCGGCTTTCAAAATTGGAGCGTACCTTGATGGAAATGTCCCGGCTGTATGAGTCATTGAGGAAATTTTTTACCGGGACGATCAGACTGTCTCCCGTAGAGTAGTTCAGCGTGTCGATGTGGTCATTGACCGCAATAAAGCGAACACCCAGTTGGGGAAAAATTTTCTCAATATACTTTCCCGCGTCAATATAATCGCGGCCGAAGCGCGATAAGTCCTTCACGATGATACAGTTGATTTTGCCGGCCTTGACAGCCTCCATCATCTTCTGAAAGTCCGGCCGGTCAAAGTTGGTCCCAGTATATCCGTCGTCGCAATACTCCGCCACCAGTTTGATGTTAGGAGTTTGGGCGACGAACCTCTGGATGATCGATCTCTGACTGGAGATGCTGTCGCTCTCCAATTTATCGCTGGATAAAGAAAAGTCGCCATCTTCCTTAGAAAGTCTAAGGTAGTCGGCGGCTTCGTAAATCGTATCTGGTTTCAGCATAGCAACCGCTCCTGTCGTTTGATTGGTGGCCGGGCCATCCACGACGACTGGAGTTTCGCTGATTTTGTCCGGGATTATCTTAACACAAAAAGGGCGAGAAGTCCAGTCATTCACAGCGCCAAATCCTTACAGCAGGGAAAGCATGTCGGCAAAGCATTCATTCAGCGTGGCGCCGCCGTTGGTGTAGGCCACATTTACCACAACGTCGCCCACCTTGAAGCGGTAGGGGTTTTTCACCTGCTGGATAAAGGATCTGACCCGGTCCGCCTGCTCCATGCTGCTGTCGAGTTTGACATCGCGAATATCAACGAGAGACTCTCTTGCGCTGTCCGGTACATATTCCTGCGCCATGGTATTTGTTCACCTCACCACTAGTATTGTCGCCGCCAGGGAAATTATTCCAAAGCAAAGAGCGGATAAAAACTAAAGTTTATATGCAGGTTGTGCGGGCAACAGCAATGGGAGCACCGCAGAGCGGTACTCCCATAACTTTCGACGATACCATTTTAACAGGTGAAGATGGAACTTACAAGCCACGCAACTGGGTAAAAATGCAAGAATGATTGATGAACAGAAGCAGAACCAAATCAGGAACAGAATCTCAGGATGTTCGATCAGCGCCTTCCGAGCCGGTCGTCCCCTGCTTGTAGAAGGCGAAAGCCACCAGCAGGCCATCCCAAGCGATGAGGAGCAGCACATCCTGGATAATCCGCTCTTTACTCAGAATTGTGTGTGGAGCGCTCACTATCGCTTGCCTGGAACTCCATCCGCACGATCCGCAGTTTCAGCGGCCCGTCGGCGATCCTGGCCAGCAGACGGTGGATATTGCTGATTCCCGGCCCCCGTAGATCCTGATAGCCCAGCATATAGCCCCGGCTGGATACGGTAATGCGGTCTGACCAGGCGGGCAATTCCTTCTCCGCGTCCTGGACGGAGAAGTATGCCCCCACATCCCGGATGCCCGCCTGCCTGACCCAGGTTTTCAGCATCAGTTTTACTGCTGTCTGCCCGGCGGCGTCGAATACCAGCCGCCCGCCCGGAAACCGTTCCGCCATGGCCGCGCAGAGGGCGCGCACCTGTTCCGTTCGGAAGTAGTAGAACACCCCGGCGGCAAAGAACACAGCCCCGTCTTCCACCGGCGTATCAATGGCGTCGAACCAGGTGAGGTCGTTCAAATCGGCGGCGAGGTTTTTCTCCCGTTTCCCGGCGGGGAGCAGCGCTTCCCGCACCGCCATCACGTCGGGCAGGTCGATATTATAGATGCGGCACTGCCCGTTGTCACAGGACCGGCCCGTCTGATCCAGGCCGCAGCCCAGGTTCACCACAGCCGCCCGGGGATGGTCCCGCAGGTAGTCCTTCACTTCCCAAGCCAGATCGTTCTGGCGCATGGCCGCCTCCATAGCCCCGAAGGTCTGCATCAGGCCGCCGGATACCTGCTCCAAGGTGGAGAAGTCGTAGTCCATCTGCTCCAGCAGTTCCACAGACAGCGGATCGGCAAACAGATGGGGAAACCGCCGGGTACACAGTGCCCGGGCGTATAGGGGGATCACCAGCGTTTCTTGTATGGTGTTCTTCTCAATGTGGTATTTCATCGGCACCATCTCATGCTAAATTCGTTACTGCTGGCCGAAGTGCAGCATCCGCATACAGTCCAGTCAACAGGACATAAAAGGGCTTGTGTTTTGTTTACGTCATGGAAAGCCTTTGCACCGGCATCATTTCCGCCCCACCAGCATCCGTGAGTCGCCCAGCATCATCATGGCCGCCCGCCGGCGGGAGCCGAAGGCCTCCTGGGCCGTGTCGATGATGTGCACATCCTCATACCCAATGTCCCGCAGTTCCTGGGCGAAGGCCTCCATGTCCCCGTACATGCGGGGCTTCATCTCATCGTTGAGGGCGAACACACCTCCCTTTTTCAGCACCCGCAGGGTCTCCAGCAGCAGGGCCCGCTTGTCCGCGCCCGTGATATTGTGATAAACATAGTTGCTCACCACGGCGTCGAAACTCTCATCCGGGAAGTCCAGCCTGTTTGCGTCTCCATACTGGAACCGGCACCGGGCGGCTACGCCCTCGCTCTCGGCAT
>OESB01000257.1_pt1 | contig 12252 bp, 9 predicted proteins | sample 1540131 | NCBI WGS metagenome assembly OESB01 (sample SAMEA3891888, study PRJEB23780) | metagenome | biome: terrestrial biome; feature: animal house; material: Caecal content | place: Italy | collected 2015-05-05 | reverse complement strand
GCCCAGGGCCAGCAGCTTGTTGACCGCCTTCATCATACAAAAGAGGATCAGGGCCTGGATCAGGAAATTGACGACGGAGGACGCAAAACTGGCGCCGAAGGCCGCCGCGTCCTGCAGGCTGTACCGGGCTGCGCCGGTCAGCAGGCTGATGACCGGTGTGATGAAATTGTCGGTGAGGGAAGTGACGATGCCCGAAAAGGCGCTGCCGATCATGACGCCCACCGCCATGTCCATCACGTTGCCCCGCAGGGCGAAGGCTTTGAATTCCTGGATGAATTTTTTCATAGGGGTTCTCCTTTGTGTTTTTTACCATCATAGCAAAAAACGTTCCCGGACACAAGCGCCCGGCCCTCTGGCATTTTGGGGGCCGGGGTGCTATACTGAAACCAAACGCCCCGTGCCGGCGCCGCCCGGCACAGACGAATGCACGACCAGAAAGGATGAGAAACATGAGCACAGCCGTACAGCACGCCCCCCTGGGCTTTGGTCTGATGCGCCTGCCGCAGGCGGGGGAGCAGATCGACATCGAGCAGACCAGCCGGATGGTGGACGCCTTTTTGGAGGCGGGCTTTACCTACTTTGACACCGCCTATGTCTACAACGGCAGCGAGGACGCCGCCCGCAGGGCCCTGGTCGAGCGCCATCCCCGGGACCGCTACACCCTGGCCACCAAGCTGAATGCCCGCGTGGCCCGGGATGCCCAGGACGCCCGCAGCCAGCTGGAACAGAGCCTGGCCCGCACCGGCGCCGGGTACTTTGACTATTACCTGCTCCACGCCCTGCAGGACTCCAACGTCCGGCAGTACGATGCGTGGGGCCTGTGGGGCTTTGTCCGGGAGCAGAAGGCGGCCGGCCGCATCCGCCGGTATGGATTTTCGTTCCACGGCACCCCGGCCCTGCTGGACCGCCTGCTGACCGAGCATCCCGACGTGGACTTCGTCCAGCTCCAGATCAACTATGCCGACTGGGACAACCCCGAGGTGACCTCCGGCGCCAACTACGAGATCGCCCGCCGGCACGGCAAGCCGGTGGTCATCATGGAGCCGGTCAAGGGCGGGGCCCTGGCCGCCCCGCCCCCGCAGGTCCGGGAGCTGTTCGAAGCCGCCCGGCCCGGGGCGTCCTGCGCGTCCTGGGCGCTGCGGTTTGCCGCCAGCCTGGACGGGGTGTTGGCGGTGCTGTCCGGCATGTCCGACACCGCCCAGATGCAGGACAACCTGGCCACCTTTGCGCACTTTGCCCCCATGGACCAGGGGGACCGGGCCGTCATCGCCCAGGCCCAGCAGATCCTGGCCCGCTCGGCGGCCATCCCCTGCACCGGCTGCGGCTACTGCGTCGAGGGCTGCCCCCGGCAGATCTTCATCCCCAAGGTGTTTGCGGCCGCCAACAAGCAGCTGGCCCAGGACGACCCCGCAGGGGCCAAAGAGGCCTATGCCCGCGCCATCGACGGCCGGGGCAGGGCGTCGGACTGCATCGGCTGCGGCCAGTGCGAGGCCGCCTGCCCGCAGCACCTGCCGGTGATCGAGTGGCTGCGCAAGTGCGCGGACATCCTGGAGTGACCGGCGCGGGATTGTAACAGGCGTCAAATGTTTTAAAAAATGCTTTCCATTTTTGAGTGATTGTGCTATACTGGCGGCAGGAGAGCGCCGAAGGGCGGGAAGGATGCAGCGGCGCGTCCTTCCCGCCCTTTCCGTTTACTGAAACAGGGAGTGAGACTATGCTTGATTTTTTGGAAAAAGAAGAAGCCGTCAGCCCCGCCTTGCTGCGGGAGCTGCGGGCGTACCGGGAGGCCAACCCTCTTGCGGATGCGCTGCGCCCGCGCATCCCCAGGCCGCGCTACCACTACTACGGCCGGGAGATCTGGGAGCAGGCCATTGCGGCCCTGCTCTGCGGCAAAAACCTGCTGCTGACCGGCGGCAAGGCCACCGGCAAAAACGTCCTGGCCGAAAACCTGGCCGCCGCCTTCGGCCGCCCCGCCTGGAACGTGTCGTTCCATGTCAGCATGGACGCGGCCAGCCTGATCGGGATGGACACCTTCGAGGGCGGGGAGGTGCGGTTCCGCCCGGGGCCGGTCTATCAGTGCGCCCGCTGCGGCGGGTTCGGCATCCTGGACGAGATCAACATGGCCAAAAACGAGGCCCTGGCCGTGCTGCACTCGGCCCTGGACTTCCGGCGGGCCATCGACGTGCCCGGCTACGAGCGGATCGACATGGCGGAGCCCACCCGCTTCATCGCCACCATGAACTACGGCTATGCCGGCACGCGGGAGCTGAACGAGGCCCTGGCCTCCCGCTTTGCGGTGATCCAGATGCCTACCATCTCCCCCGAAAATCTGGACCGGCTGCTGGCGCGCCAGTTCCCCGGGCTGAAAAAGAAATACCGCAGCCAGTTCGCCCAGCTCTTTTTCGAGCTGCAAAAAAAGTGCGAGAGCGCCGAGATCTCCACCAAGGCCCTGGATCTGCGGGGCCTGTTGGACGCGCTGGACCTGATGCGCAAGGGGGTGCCGGTGGGGGCGGCCCTGGATATGGGCATCACCAACAAGGCCTTCGACGGGTACGAACAGGGCCTGATCCGGGATGTGGTGGCGGCCCGCATCCCGGCCCGGCTGGACGGCGCCAGCCTGTTTGAGGGGTGACGGCGATGCTGACCCAGCATTACAGCGCCCAGCAGCGCCGCGCCCTGAACCAGATCTGGAACGCGGCGGGGGAATACGGCTTCGACCCGCTGTTCCTGGCCCTGCGCAGCGACGGCGCGCCCGACCTGTACATGAACACCATCGTGGGCTGCGTCCGCCGGTGGTACGGGGCGGAGATGCCCCGCCGCCTGTTCGGGGCCTGGGCGGAGGACCGCCGCCAGCCCATGCTGGACGACCTGGCCTGGCTGGCCCTGGAAAACGCCGCCTTTGAGCGGGAGCTGCCGGTGCGGCCGGCCCTGGCCGGTTTGCGCCAGGCCCACGCCCGGGACTTTTTTGCCCAGGAATACAAGCTCTCCCGCCAGGAGTGGATGGCCAAAAACCAGCTGGTGTACACCATGCAGGCCGCCCGCTGGCGGCAGGTCTTGGGGCGGCGGCCGCCGGTCCTGACCCCCTACGAGAAAAAGCTGTCCGCCGCCCTGGCGTGCAGCGGCAGCCTGGACGCCGAAGCCCTGGCCGAAGCCGTCCGGGCGGCCTTGGCCGGGGCGATGCTGTTCGACGGGACGGCCCGCGCCCGGGCCCCCCTCCGCCTCCACTTCGACGGCAAGTGGGCTTCGGCCATGACCAAATTCATGCCCACCGAGATCGTCCACACCGACGTGCTGACCGCGGGCCATCATGCCAGCGGCGGCGGGGCAGGGCAGAAGCTGGACCTGCGCCGGGCCCGCCTGAAACTGAACGAGAACGCCGAGACCGACCGCCAGTACATCGAAAGCTGCTTTGGCCGGTCTCTTTACCCGCCCCGGGAGCTGGCCGCCATCGAAGGGCAGCTGTGCACCGGAGTCCACGCCGGGTGCCATCTGTGGTTCACGGCGGGGGCGCCCGACCCCGCCCAGGCCCGCAGCGGCGACAGCCAGCGCCTGACCGGGGAGGCCGCCCTGCAGGCGGAGCGCAACCGCGCGGCCTACGCCAAAGACAGCAGCCTGTACCGGAACGCCATCCTCCGCCTGACCGAGCAGATCCGCAACTGCATCCAGGTCCACAGCCAGCGGGAGACCGAGACCGCCCGCAGCGGCCGGCTGGACAGCCCCCGGGTCTGGCGGGCGGCGGTGGTGGAGGACGGCCGGGTCTTTCTGCGGGACGCGGACGTCCACCGGCCCGGCTTTTCGGTGGACCTGCTGCTGGACGCCTCCTCCTCCCGGATGCACTGCCAGGAGGTGATCGCGGCCCAGGGCTACATCCTGGCCGAGAGCCTGAACCGGTGCGGGGTGCCGGTGCGGGTCACCAGCTTTTGCAGCCTGCGGGGCTACACCGTCCTGCGGGTGCTCAAGGGCTTTGAGGACCGGAACGGGGACCGGAAGATCTTCGGCTATTTCGCCTCGGGGTGGAACCGGGACGGCCTGGCCCTGCGGGCCATGGGGGAGCTGCTCCGCTCCGCGCCGCTGAGCCGGCACCTGGTGCTGCTGCTGACCGATGCCTCCCCCAACGACAGCCACCGCATCCCGCCCGGCGGCGCGTATCCCCTGGGCCGGGACTACGCCGGCCGCCCCGCCGTGGAGGACGCCGCCCGGGAGGTGCGGGCTTTGCGGCAAAGCCAGGTGCGGGTGGCGGCGGTGTTCACCGGGGAGGACTGCACCGCCGGCGACGCCGGGGAGATCTACGGGCGCAGCTGTGCCCGCATCCGCAGCATGGACCAGCTGGCCGGCGCGGCGGGCCGGCTGATCCGCAGCGAGATCCAGGAGCTTTTGGACTGAAAACCCCGATAAAACGTCCCTGCTATGCAAATCTGCGTGATTTATATGTCTGAATTATAAATAGTAAATGAAAAATTTCAAGAAAAACCCTTGCATTTTTGCAAAAACGTACTAAAATAGAGGTGGACGGCCGGACAGCGGTAACCTATAGCCCGGCCGGGAAAAATACTTGGAGGAGGTTATCTTATGATTAGTTTTCTGATCTGCCTGGCTCTCCTTGTTATTGGCTACCTCACCTATGGTAAAGTGGTCGACAACACCTTCGGGCCGGATGACCGGGAAACGCCCGCGATCCGCATCAACGACGGTGTCGACTACGTCGTGATGCCTCAGTGGAAACTGTTCCTGGTCCAGCTGCTGAACATTGCAGGCCTGGGCCCCATCTTCGGCGCCATGCAGGGCGCGCTGTGGGGGCCTGTGGTGTTCCTGTGGATCACCTTCGGCACCATCTTTGCCGGCGGCGTGCACGACTATTTTTCCGGCATGCTGTCCGAGCGCAATGACGGCGCTTCCATCTCGGAGGTGTGCGGCATCTACCTTGGCAACGGCATGAAGAACGTCATGCGCGTGTTCAGCGTGGTGCTGCTGGTCATGGTGGGCACCGTCTTTGCCGTCGGCCCCGCCGGCCTGATCGTCACCCTGTTCCAGAACGGCGGCTTCAGCGGCATCGTCACCAACACCGAGTTCTGGCTGTGGATCGTCCTGGCCTACTACTTCATCGCCACCTTCCTGTCCATCGACAAGATCATCGGCAAGATCTACCCCGTCTTCGGCATCTGCCTCATCATCATGGCCGTGGGTGTGGGTTTTGGCATCATGACCAACCCCGCCTACGAGATCCCCGAGCTGTGGACCCACTTCTATAACATGGAGCCCACCGGCAAGCCGATCTGGAGCTTCATGTTCATCACCGTGGCCTGCGGCGCGATCTCGGGCTTCCACGCCACCCAGTCGCCCCTGATGGCCCGCTGCATGAAGTCCGAGCGTCAGGGCCACATGGTGTTCTACGGCGCCATGGTCTGCGAGGGCGTCATCGCCCTGATCTGGGCCGCCGCCGGCTGCTCGATCTATGAAGTGACCAACGGCCTGAACACCGGCCTGCAGGCGATCCTCGCCAACGGCCAGTCCGCCGCCATTTACGACGTCTGCTCCAAGACCATGGGCGGCGTGGGCGTTGCCCTGGCCATGCTGGGCGTCATCGCCTGCCCCATCACCTCGGGCGACACCGCCTTCCGCTCTGCCCGCCTGACCCTGGCCGACTGGTTCAAGATCGACCAGGAGGACTTCAAGAAGCGCCTGGCCCTCTGCGTGCCCCTGCTTCTGGTGGGCGCCTTCGTCGGGCATCTGGATTACTCCATCGTCTGGCGTTACTTCAGCTGGACCAACCAGACCCTGGCCATGATCGTCCTGTGGACCGCCAGCATGTACCTCTACCAGCAGAAGAAGAACTACTGGATCACCGCGGTGCCCGCCACCTTCATGAGCGCCGTTTCGGCTACTTACTTCCTGCTGGGCGACGAGTGCCTGGGCCAGCTCATCAACAGCAAGGACGCCTCCGGCGCGACCATCTACAATACGGCGGTGGCTTACCCTGTGGGCATCCTCTTTGCCGTGCTGCTGCTGGGCATCTTTATCTACGCCACCCGCAAACAGCCTGCGAGCAATAAAAAGTAACTTCCACACCGGCCGGCCCGGCCCCGTGTGAACCACAACGGCCCGCCAGCCGCTGCCCAGCAACAGCGGTTGGCGGGCCCTTGCATTCCCCGCGTATCTTTTTTGGAAAGAGGTTGCAGCCTATGTTATTCAAACCTGCCCGCCTGGGCGGCGCGGCCCTGGACCCCGACGCCCTGGCCGCCGACAAGAAAAACTGCAAAAAGTTCGGCCCCTGCGGCGTCGGAGAAAAGGCGCTGTATCTCAACAGCTTTTACATCGACCGGCGCTATTACATCACCTATCCTGCCGTCACCCGGGTGTTCAAGCGGGTGGCCATGAGCCAGGGCGGCTTTTCCCAAAAAGGGATCTTTGCCTCCATCCCCTACCTGGTGGTGGAGTACGACGGCGGCCGGCAGAAACAGTGCAACTTCAAATACGAAGAGCAGGTGGACCAGATGCTGGACTGCATCGGCCGGGCCCACCCGGAGATCAAGCTGGTCAGCGCCGCCGCCGAGGCCCGCCTGGCCCGGCGGGAGCAGGAGCGGGCCGCCCGCAAAAAGCCCGAGCTGACCCGCGAGGCCCAGCGCTCCCTCCGCGCCCTGGAGGACGCCGCCGGCTATCTGGACCAAAAGCCCGAGCTGGCCCAGGAGCTGAGCAAGGCCGCCCGCCGCAAGCGGGCCTACCTCTGCAGCAAGCCCAGCTACCGCTGGGTGGCGCTGGCCATCACGGTGCTGGGGCTGGTGTCGCTGCTGTTCGGCGTCGCCACCATCCTGCAGGGCACCGGCAGTTTTGGGGTCTACTTCGCCCTGTTTGGGCTGGCCGCCATCTTCATGTTCTCGGGGGTCAGCGTCCTGCCCACCGCCCGCAACAACAAGAACGCCATCATGGCCCGGAACGAAAAGGCCCAGCAGGACATGGCCGGCTATCTGAAGGGCTACCGGGGCGAGTTCCCCCTGCCGGCCCGCTACGCCCACCCTGTCGTCCTCCGGCGGATGCAGCGGGTGATCGAGGAGGGCCGGGCGGCCCGCATCCCCGACGCGCTGGAAACGGTCAAGCAGGACCTGAAGGCCCTGAACGCGGAGGTCGAGGTGGACCAGCAGGAGTACGACGAGGTGGTGGCCGTCAAGGCCCTGTTCCTCAACGAGGATTACCGGTAAAAGCATACAAGACTGTCAAAAAAGTCCCGTCCAGCCGACATGTGCGGATGGACGGGACACATACAGGGAAATTTGGCGCCGAGAGTGTGCGAGCCGCCTTGCGGCGAGTGCATGGTTCGGCGCTAAATTTTGTCCCCAGGGGGATACCAGGGGGAAAGAATTTCTGTCGCGCGACTGCGCGCAGAAATGGGTTCCCCCTGGAGCGTGGCGCTTTTGCGACACGCTGGAACGCGCCCTTCTCTCTGCGCAGGCAGAGGGGAGGGGCGCGTTGCTGCGTTTACGGTTGGGCGGCCACGTTTTTGGTGGCGACGACGGCCACCCCGGTGCCGGCGGCGTCCTCCAGCAGGACCTGGCCGATGGCCACCGGCGCGGGGACCTCCAGGTCCTTCAGGGCCCGGACCACGTCAAAGATCCGGCCCTTGGGCACGTCGCTGCGGGTCTTGCAGGAGACCGCCGGCAGGACGCCGCCCCGGACCCGGACGGTGGTGGTGACGATGCGGGTGGGGTCGGTGACCTCCTTGCGGCCGTAGGCCTCGCCCCGGGGGCAGGTGTTGCCGGTCACCCGGGTGACGGCGCCGCCCTCCAGCTCCACCGTCAGGGGGCAGCCCATGGGGCAGCCGATGCAGATCAGTTGTCTTGTTTCCATCGCTCACGCCTCCTCCAATGTGACGGTGATGCTGCCGGCGGCGGGGTCCTGCCGCAGCAGGTCCCCTTTCAGCTGGATGGTCTCCATCTCGCCGGGGGCCAGCACCGGGCGGCGGCGGGTGAAAATGCAGGTATCGCCCAGATAGACGGCGATCTTTTTGTTCCGGTAGACGTTGCCCACCCGGAACCGGAGGGTCAGCTTGTCCCCCGCGCAGGCGGGCCGGACGGTGCTGGGCACCGTGTAGCGGACGCCGTTGGCGCACCGGACGGGGAGGGCGGGGGCGTCCTGCCCCTGGCCCCCCTGCCGGATGAAGGCGGCGGCATGGGCCCCGGCGGCGCCGGCCTCCTCCGAGACGTAGTCCACCAGGTCGTGGACGTGGAGCACGTTGCCGGCGGCAAACACGCCGGGGATGCTGGTCTCCAGGCTTTCGTTGACGGCGGGGCCGCCGGTCACCGGGCTGAGCTGGACCCCGGCGGCCCGGCTGAGCTCGTTTTCGGGCAGCAGCCCGCAGGACAGCAGCAGGGTGTCGCAGTCGTAGTGCTCCTCGGTGCCGGGGACGGGCCGGCCGTTTTCCACCCGGGCCAGGGTGACGCCCTCGACCCGCTCTTTGCCCTGGATGTCCACCACCGTGTGGCTGAGCTTGAGGGGGATGCCGTAGTCGTCCAGGCACTGGACGATGTTCCGCTTCAGCCCGCCGGAGTAGGGCATCAGCTCGGCCACCACCTGCACTTGCGCCCCTTCCAGGGTCATGCGGCGGGCCATGATGAGGCCGATGTCGCCCGAGCCCAGGATGACCACCTTGCGGCCGGGCAGGTAGCCCTCCATGTTCACCAGCCGCTGGGCGGTGCCCGCGGTGAAGATGCCGGCGGGCCGGCAGCCCGGGATGTTCAAAGCGCCGCGGGGGCGCTCCCGGCAGCCCATGGCCAGCACCACGGCTTTGGGGTGCAGCTGGAACAGGCCGTCGGTGCGGTTCATGGCGGTGACGGTCTTGTCGGCGGCCAGGTCCAGCACCATGGTGTCGAGCTTATAGGGGATGCCCAGCTCCCGGGCCTGGGCGATGTAGCGGGCGGCGTACTCGGGGCCGGTCAGCTCCTCCCGGAAAGTGTGCAGGCCAAAGCCGTTGTGGATGCACTGGTTCAGGATGCCGCCCAGTTCGCTGTCCCGCTCCAGGATCAGCAGGTCCTCCACCCCGTGCCGGCGCGCTTCGATGGCGGCGGCCAGGCCGGCGGGCCCGCCGCCGATGATGACAAGGTCTACGTTTTTCATCGTGGTTCCCCCCTCACAGTGCGTCTTTGTTGACGCCCAGGATGATCCTGGACGCCCCGCCCGATTTGGTCACCTGGGACAGGGGGACCCCCAGCTCCCGTGCCAGGATCTCCATGACCCGCGGGCTGCAGAAACCCGCCTGGCAGCGGCCCATCCCGGCGCGGGTCCGCCGTTTGACCCCGTCCAGGCTGCGGGCCCCGGGCACCCGGTGGATGGCGTCGAGGATCTCGCCCTCGGTGACGCTCTCGCACCGGCAGATGATCTGCCCGTAGGCGGGGTTTTGCCGGATCAGGGCGGCCCGCTCTTCCAGCGGGAGGGTCTTGGGGTCCAGGATGCCCTTGCGGACGGGATCGAAGTCGGGTTTTGCTTCCAGGTGCAGGCGGCCGGCCGCGATGCCGGCCACCATGGCCCCGATGGCCGGCGCGCTGGACAGGCCGGGGGACTCGATGGCGGCGCAGTCCACAAAGCCGGGGGCCGCCTCCCCGATGAAGAAGTCGTGCCGGGGCTCGTGGGCCCGCAGGCCCGCAAAGCTGGTGATGGTCTGCCGCAGGGGCAGGTCCTTGACCGCCAGCCCGGCCTTGGCGCGGATCTCCTCCAGGCCGGCGGCGGTGGTGGCGGTGGACTCTTTGTCCTGGATGTCGATGCTGGTGGGCCCCACCAGCAGGTTGCCGTGGACGGTGGGGGTGACCAGGACCCCCTTGCCGGCAGGCCCCGGCAGCTGGAAGATGGTGTGGCGGACGTGGTCCCCGGCGGTGTGGTCCAGCAGGAAGTAGTCCCCGCGCCGGGGGATGATCTGCATGGGGTCGCCGGGGGCGGCCATGTTGTGCAGCTCGTCGGCGTGGACGCCGGCGGCGTTGACCACCAGCCGGGCGTCCAGGCTGCCCCGGGCGGTCTCCACCCGCCAGCCGCCCTCGATGGGCCGGACCGCCCGGACGGCGGTGTCGAACTGGAAGCGGACGCCGTTGTGGGCGGCGTTTTCGGCCAGGGCGTAGGTCAGCCCAAAGGGGCAGACGATGGCCCCCGTAGGGGCCCAGAGGGCGGCGACGGCCTCGTCCGCGATGTGGGGCTCCATGGCGAGGAGCTCGTCCCGCCCGATGATCCGCAGCCCCTCGACCCCGTTGGCCACGCCGTTCTCGTACAAAGCCTGCAGCCGGGGCCGGTCCGCCTCGGACAGGCAGACCACCAGGCTGCCGCAGGGGTCGTAGGCAAAGTCCAGCTCTTTGGCCAGGGCGGGCATCCGCCTGCTGCCCTCCACGTTCAGCCTGGCCATCAGGGTGCCGTGGGCTGCGTCGAACCCGGCGTGGACGATGGCACTGTTGGCTTTGCTGGTGCCGCAGCAGACATCCTCTTCCTTGTCCAGGACCAGGATGCCGGCCTGATAGCGGGCCAGCTCCCGGGCGATGGCGCAGCCGGACACCCCCGCCCCGATGATGATGACGTCGATCATAAAGAACGTTCTCCTTTTGTTTGGCTCATTCTTCGTCCAGGGCCCAGTGGTAGGCGCACCGGACCGCCTTTTTCCAGCCGCGGAGGCGTTTGGCCCGCTCCCCGGCGGGGATGTTGGGCCGGAAGGTGCTGTCCACCGCCCAGTTTTTGGCCACGTCGGCGGGGGAGCTCCAGTAGCCGACCGCCAGCCCGGCCAGGTAGGCCGCGCCCAGGGCGGTGGTCTCGAGGCACTTGGGCCGCAGCACCGGCAGGTTGGAAATATCGGCCATGGTCTGCAGCAGGTAGTTGTTGGCCGAAGCGCCCCCGTCCACCCGCAGGCTGGTCATCTTGATGCCCGAGTCGGCCTCCATGGCCCGCAGGACGTCGTTGACCTGGTAGCACAGGCTGTCCAGGGTGGCCCGGATGATGTGGTATTTGTTGCACCCGCGGGTCAGCCCCACGATGGTGCCCCGGGCGTACTGGTCCCAGTGGGGGGCGCCCAGGCCGGTGAAGGCGGGCACCACGTAGCAGCCGTTGGTGTCCTGGACCTTGCCGGCCATGTACTCCGAGTCGCGGGCTTCTTCCAGCAGGCGCAGCTCGTCCCGCAGCCACTGGATGGCCGCCCCGGCCACAAAGATGGAGCCCTCCAGGGCGTAGTTCACCTTGCCGTCCAGCCCCCAGGCGATGGTGGTGACCAGGCCGTTTTTGGAAAAGACCGGGGTCTCGCCGGTGTTCATCAGCATGAACCCGCCGGTGCCGAAGGTGTTTTTGGCCTCGCCGGGGGTCCAGCAGGTCTGGCCGAACAGGGCGGCCTGCTGGTCGCCCGCGGCCCCGGCGATCTTGATGCCGTCCCCAAAGTGCATGGGGTCGGCGTACTCGTAAAAGCAGCTGGAGGGCATGGGTTTGGGCAGCATGCACCGGGGGATGTCCAGCACCGAGAGGATCTCGTCGTCCCAGTCCAGGGTGTGGATGTTGAACAGCATGGTGCGGCTGGCGTTGGAATAGTCGGTGACGTGGATCTTGCCGCAGGTCAGCTTCCAGATCAGCCAGGTCTCCACCGTGCCGAACAGCAGCTGCCCGGCCCGGGCCTTTTCGCGCGCGCCGGGGACGTTGTCCAGGATCCACTTCAGCTTGGTGGCCGAAAAATAGGCGTCAATGACCAGGCCCGTTTTCTGCCGGAAGGTCTCGGTGTAGCCCCGGGCCTTCAGCTCGTCGCAGAAGGCGCTGGTGCGCCGGCACTGCCAGACGATGGCGTGATAGACCGGCTCGCCGGTGTCCCGGTCCCAGACGATGGTGGTCTCGCGCTGGTTGGTGATGCCGATGGCGGCGATGTCCCCGGCGGTGGCGCCGATCTTGTTCATCGCCGACAGGGCCACCCCCAGCTGGGTGGTCCAGATCTCGTTGGCGTCGTGCTCCACCCAGCCCGGCTTGGGGAAATACTGGGTGAACTCTTTCTGGGCGACGCTGCACATTTCCCCCGCTTCGTTGAACAGGATGCACCGGTTGGAGGTGGTGCCGGCATCCAGGGCCATGACGTAGGACATGGAGATCCTCCTTTGTTGGTATGGTTTCCCTGCGGGATGCAGTTGTATAAAAAGACTGTTTTGTTCCGAACAACTATTGTACAGAGTATACTAAAATTCCGGCGTCTTGGCAAGAGAAACCGCAGCATCGGGGCAAAAAGGAGGGTCAGGCCCTGTCGTCCCAGCGCAGCTGCTGGGG